>Ga0208671_10000005_pt1:62500-312487 | contig 312487 bp, 307 predicted proteins | sample ColrivemetaGS759_FD_187606 | JGI IMG/M metagenome (GOLD analysis project Ga0208671, IMG submission 187606) | Estuarine microbial communities from the Columbia River estuary - Ebb tide ETM metaG S.759 (SPAdes) (version 2) | ecosystem: Environmental > Aquatic > Marine > Intertidal...
CTGGCCAGATGTTCGGCAGCATGGATCCCGCAAGCGGACTATCCGGCGCCACATCGCGGCCAACATGCCAAAATTCCTTCAGGTCATGAAAGTCTGCGCCCTTGGCAATTTCGGTCTTAAACGGCGTGTAACCCCGCTGGCCAGCGATAGCCGCGTCAAAGCCCGCGCGCTTTTGCGCTTCGGATTGTGCGAACAACGTTTTCGTCAGCGCCCACGCCTTCGCAACCAAAGCCGGATCAAGGCCATGGTCAATAACGGTTGCAAAGCCATAGGTCTGGAATGAATTGCCAAGTTGCTGGCCAAGAGCATCGGCATCACCGCTGCTGAGTGAGATTATAGGCATAACTGTCATGGACAGCGCATTACTGCCTGCCGTAAAGGCTTGCCAGCGAAAAGGAGCGACAGGTGGCAAAACAATTTTGGCTCATGAAGTCCGAACCGGATGTGTACAGCTATGATGATCTGGTAACGGAAGGCGAAGGCACATGGGACGGCGTGCGCAATTACAGCGCCGCAAATAACTTACGGTCGATGCAGGTTGGCGATGAGGCCTTTTTCTACCACAGCAATATCGGGCTTGAGATTGTGGCGGTCATCACGATTAGCCAAGAACATTTCATTGACCCTACCGATGAAAAGGCGCGCTTCGTTGCGGTAAAGGTTAAACCGGCGCGTAGATTAAAGCAGCCGGTGACTTTGAAGGCGATTAAAGCGAACCCTAACTTGGCGGAGATGGAAATGCTGCGGCAGTCCCGCCTGTCTGTCGCCCCAGTCCGTCCAACCGAGTGGAAAGAAATATTGAAGATGGCAGGCGAATGAGCGACCTTCGTATCGCGATATTGTGTCCGACACCGGAATATGAAGAAGACTGGTCACATATACAGAGCGATTATGCGCGTTTGCTAGGCAATGGCGCTGTTTTCATCGACTGGACCAAGGCGAACGACTTTAGCGGCTTTGATCTTGTCACGCCCCTGCTGGCGTGGGGCTATCCGCGTGACTGCGCGCGTTGGTTTGCTTTGCTAGACCAGTTGGAAGCCGAAAATCTGCGGGTAAGCAACCCGGTCAGCATATTGAGATGGAATAGCGATAAGACCTATCTGGCCGAATTAGACGCCGCCGGTATTCCTTCGGTCCCCACAATTTGGACCGCGCTACTCGACAGGGTCGCACTTGAAGATGCGCGGAAAAGCTTCAATGTCGAAACCTTAATCGTCAAGCCACCGATTTCGGGTGGGGCGGACGGAACTTTCCGCTTGGAACGCGACGATATGGTGCCGGCTTCGGTTGCTGGTCAACGCATGATGATCCAGCCTTATGTGCCCAATATTGCAGAGGAAGGCGAATATTCGCTCTTCTATTTCGCTGGGATATTCAGCCATTCCATCATTAAACGCCCCGCCAAAGGCGACTTTCGCGTTCAGGAACAATATGGCGGTCGGGAAGAGGCCGTCACCGCACCCGAAGGCGTGCGGATGCTGGCCGAGCAGGCCTTGGCAGCGACAGCCGAGATCACCAAGTCCGGGCCGCTGGCTTATGCGCGGGTCGACATATTGCGCGACGGCGATGGCATTTTCCGCCTGATGGAGCTGGAACTTATCGAGCCATCTTTGTTTCTACGCTTTGCACCTGATGCCGGCGCCGCATTTGCCCGAGCCCTGGTTTCAAGCGCTTAACCGACTAGCCCACCCGAACCCACGGCCCACGTGTCCATCGATCCGTCTTAGCCTTGGCGATAATCGGCGGTTATCACACCGCAGTCCATGAGCTCCGCCTCATGGCCGGCTTCACGCCAACTCTCGGTCAATGCATCCTTCTCCCAGGCCAGCATCGGCGCGAGTCCAAGCATATGATCCACCCACGCTTTGCCCGCTGGTCCCACATCCAATCCATATGTCCGAACCCGAAACACAACAGGCGCAAAGAAGGCATCAACCGCGGTAAATTGCGGCCCAGCCAAAAACGGCCCGCCAAAACTGTCCAACCCTTGCGCCCAAAGCTCGGTCAGCCGCGCGACGTCACGCTTTAACGCGGCAGACATCGGCTTGGGCTGCACCCTGACACCGACATTCATAGTGCAGTCGTTCCGCAGTGCGGCGAAGCCACCATGCATTTCCGTAACGGCGCATTGCGCCCACACTTTTGCAGCGGGATCAGACGGCCAGACGCCTTCGTGCCGATCTGACAAATATAAAGCGATGCCTAGCGAATCCCAGATCGTCCGCGCGCCGTCCAACAGCACGGGCACTTGGCCAGTCGGGGAAAACGCACGGAATGCATCATAATTGCTGTCGGCAGCGAATGGTTCGATGCGGTCCTCAAACGGAATACCGAGCATCGTCATCAACACCCAAGGCCGCAAACTCCAGCTCGAATAATTACGATTCGCGGTAATCAGCGTGTAGCCCATGTAAGTGTTCCTTTCGGTTTCAAAAGCAAACCAAGCGCCTATTTGTTCCGTCAGTCCAGCTCCAACCAACGCGAATCCGTTCGTTGATGGTAACTGTCAAATACCGCAAATGGAATGCGGAAGGGCGTGCCCCAATTGCTGTTCCACATGGCGACAACACCAACACGTGCAGCCGGATCAAAAATTAGGGTCGCGCGGTAGCCGTCAACGGCGCCGGAGTGCCCCACCAAGACATTGTCGTCATATTTGAAGCTGCGCCAGCCAAGGCCGTAATGTGCCTCCGAATTCGCCTGCCGCAATTCGCCGGCATAAATTGGCGCAGTATTCACGCGCGGAGTTTGCGCAATCCGCAGTATTGTTTCAGACAGCACATCGGGGCGATCGCCCATTGTCGCCTGCATCCAACGGGCAAAATCAACAATGTTGCTTTCAACCCCAGCGGCAGCCGGGACCCGCCAATAGGCTTCTTTCACGGTACGGACCATGCGGCCACTATGCGGCCGCGCCCAATCTTTCGCCTTGGTGAGACCAGTCATCCCAAAACTGGCGCTATTCATGCCCAAGGGCAAAAAGAATCGCTCGCTCACCGTATCGGGATAAGACCGCTTCGCTGCTTGCTCCAAAATCTCGCTGGCGGCGTCAAAGGCGATATTTTGATAGGTGTGGCACGAACCTGGCTGACACTGCAACGGCGCGCTGGCCAGACTGGCACGCAGCAAACCCGGATCTTGGCCATCTTCCAACTGTCCGTCAAAAGCGTTTTTGGTGAGGCCAGTTTGCTGCGAAAGTAATTGCTGAAAACTCAGGCGCGATTCAGCACCTTCGGGCAAGCGCAGCGTTGTTTGATAGCGCGCGAGCGGCCGGTCCAAATCAACCAGTCCCTCATTGGCGAAAGTTGCTGCCAATGTCCCCGCAACGGTCTTGGACACCGAAGCCCATCTAAACACCGTTCCCAGCGTCACCGGCACATTCGTATCCCGATCAATCACGCCATATGTGCGGATAAAGCGCAGTTCACCATCTTCGACAATAGCAATGGCCAGCCCTGCCATTTCCGATCTTTGCGCCATGGCCGCAAATTGTTGATCCAGTTGGGTATAATTTATGCGGCCACGCCATTCGTCAGGCTGGTCAGGCAAATTCGTCTCGGGCTTGGTAAATTTACGCAATATCGCAGCGACCTGATTATCATCAGACGCGGAGAGCACGGTATATAGACCAGTCAGTCCGAGCACAGAAACCGCAATAAAGGCTAATAAAATCCGCCGCATGTTATTGGTCAAACCGCTACCTCAAAATGCGCCGTTGTCTTTGCCCGTACATCGTCCACGCTGACACCGGGTGCAATCTCAATCAGCTTAAACGCGGAGACTTTGTCGGGGCGCTGAAACACGGCGATGTCGGTGATTATCATATCGACGACGTTTTTACCCGTGAGCGGCAAAGTGCAAGCGGGAATGAATTTAGGCGATCCGTCTTTGGCATTATGTTCCATCACAACGATGATTTTTTTGACGCCAGCAACAAGGTCCATCGCGCCGCCCATGCCCTTAATCATTTTGCCGGGGATCATCCAATTGGCGATGTCACCATTTTCAGCGACCTCCATCGCGCCTAAAACAGTCAGATCGATATGCCCACCACGGATCATAGCAAAGCTCGCAGCGCTGTCGAAATAGGCTGTTTGTGGAAGCTCGCTAATCGTCTGCTTGCCCGCATTGATCAGGTCAGCATCCTCTTCGCCCGCAAAAGGGAACGGGCCGATACCCAGCATACCGTTTTCCGATTGCAGCGTCACTTCGACACCCTGGGGGATGTGGTTCGCGACCAAAGTCGGAATACCAATGCCAAGGTTCACATAATATCCATCGCGCAGTTCCTTCGCCGCGCGGGCGGCCATGTCATCACGGGTCCAGCTCATAGGGAAGGCTCCCTTTCGCGCACAGTTCGGAATTCAATCTTCTTGTTATAAGGCGCGCCGACGATCATGCGCTGCACATAGACGCCGGGCAAATGAATGCAGTCGGGGTCAAGGCTACCGACTGGCACCACTTCCTCGACCTCTACCACACAAATTTTGCCGCAGGTCGCGGCGGGCAGATTGAAATTACGGGCGGTCTTGCGGAAAACCAAATTACCGCTTTCATCGGCCTTCCACGCTTTGATGATGGAGAGGTCGGCGAAGATTCCATGCTCAAGAATATACTCCTCGCCATCAAACACTTTCACTTCTTTGCCCTGCGCGACCAAAGTACCCACGCCGGTTTTGGTGTAAAAGCCCGGAATACCAGCGCCGCCAGCACGCATCCGTTCGGCCAGCGTCCCTTGCGGGCAAAACTCTACTTCCAATTCACCCGCCAGATATTGCCGCTCAAATTCTTTATTTTCGCCCACATAAGATGAGATCATTTTCTTGACCTGTTTGGTACGCAGCAGCTTACCAATGCCTTCATTGTCGATGCCCGCATTGTTCGATACGAACGTGAGGCCAGTCACCCCGCTGTCACGCACAGCATCCAACAAGCGCTCCGGAAGGCCGCAAAGACCAAAGCCGCCGCTTGCAATCAACATGTCGTTTTTTAACACGCCTTCAAGCGCCGATTTGGCATCGTGGAAGAGTTTCTTCGCCATGAAATGCTCCAGATAATGGGAAGACGGAACAGCCCTACGCGTAGACCCCAAGTGGCGTAAAGGTCAACGCCAATAGCGTACCTAAATCCTGCAAAGCTTGCTCACCGCTTGTCACTTTGATTGCAGCCATACCCATAGCAGCAGCCGGTTTGCAGTTGATGCCAAGGTCATCCAGATAGATACATTGCGATGGTACAGCCGCTAACGCTTTGCACATCATTGCATAAATACGCGGGTCGGGTTTGCGCATCCCTGCCTTGCTCGATTCAATGATATGGTCGAACCGTCCCATGACCGCCGCGATCGCCGCCGCTTTCTCATCACTCCCGGCCATTCCAGCGCCTTTGCCAGACGGCACATTGTTGGTGATGCAGCCAAGCGCAAAGCCCTTCGACTTCAACACGTCCAGCGCGTTCACCATAGCTGGGCGGATGTCCCCCGATAGGCAGGCAATCACCGAAGCGCCGTCAAGCTCATGCCCTAATGCCCGCGCTTCGGCAGCGAATAGCGCGTCAAATTCTGCGGCATTGCATTCCGCCCGTTCAAACTTTGCCCAGGCATTATCATTGGGGTTTCGGGCGTTCACGCTCCGGACGAAATCCTTGGGCAGGCCGCGTTTCTTTTCCATGCGGTTGAATGCCTCAAAAGGCGAGGTCGTAATAACCCCGCCGAAATCGAAGATAACAGTATTGAACGTCATGTTGCCCCTTATGCGACCGTAGTGCCGAACAATGCGCCAATAGCAGCGGTCGCGGCCATCGCAATCGCACCCCAGAAGGTAACGCGCATTACCGCCCTGCCAATGGGCGCCCCGCCCGCCTTTGCGCCGACTGCGCCGAGGACCGCCAAGAACAATAAGGCGGCAATTGACACTGCCCAACTAAGGTGAGGCGCTGGGGATAGCGGTACCATCGCCAAGGGCAAGGATGCGCCTACGGAAAAGGCCGCAGCCGACGCTAACGCCGCCTGCACTGGCCGCGCGGCGGTGTGCGTGGCCATGCCCAATTCGTCCCGCAAATGCGTCGTCAGCGCATCGTGGGCGGTGAGTTTGTCCGCCACTTTCTCTGCCAGCGCGCGGTCGAGACCCCGCGCTTCATAAATGCCCACCAGCTCCTCGCGTTCCTTATCAGGAATTGTGGCGAGTTCATTCTCTTCCCGCATTCGGTCGGCATTTTCTGTATCCGCTTGCGAGCTGACCGACACATATTCGCCGGCCGCCATCGACATTGCGCCGGCGACCAGTCCCGCAATCCCTGTCAGCAATATGGTCGCGGGCGTTGCTTGCGCGGCAGCAACACCAACAATCAGGCTTGCCGTCGACACAATGCCGTCATTCGCACCAAGTACCGATGCCCGCAGCCAGCCGATACGATCAATGAGATGGGCTTCCTTGTGCCGTGGCATATGCCGATTTCCAGTTCTAATATTGCAGCTTCAATCCCGGCCGCGTCCAGCGGGTTTTAACGAGCCGCCCGCTGCCCGACAGGCAGATATAAGCGTCCATCATATCGTCGCCGCCAAAGGCAATGTTGGTGGTAAAAATATCATCAGTAGCCACAAATTCGACTAACTCGCCAGCAGGTGAAATGACGCTAATACCGCATTCACCGATGGTAGCGACGCAGATATTGCCATTGGCCTCCATACCCAGGCTGTCGAAAAACTTATATCCCGCCGGACGGTAAACTGGAATGCCAGGACCGCCAGGACCAGCATCGCCAGCTACCTTACCGGGCGCAGTGATGTTGAACTTCATCAAGCGACAGGTATAGGTTTCAGCGGCGTAGAGCGCGCTGCCATCTGGCGACAAGCCAACGCCATTCGGATTGTTTGACGGGAAAATGACTTCTTCCAAATGGCTGCCATCCGCCTTGGCATAAAAAATGCCAACGACATCATGACTGCGTTTGGCATAGTCGATCTTACCATGATCGGTGAACCAGAACCCGCCATGTGCGTCGAATACGATATCGTTCGGTCCACGCAGGCTACACCCAAAGTCGCCGGATTTATATAATATTTCGACTTCCCCAGTCTCGATATCGATACGCTCAATCCGGCCGCCTGAATAGTCCTTCGCGATACCGTGCGGCGCAAGAAAGCCATTGGCTTCGACATATTCGAACCCGCCATTGTTGCAGCAATAGAGCTTACCATCCGGCCCCATCGCCAGGCCATTCGGTCCGCCGCCGGGCTTGGCGATAACGGATTTGCTGCCATCGGGACGCACGCGCGTGATTTTTCCCTCAGCGATCTCGACCAATATGACACTGCCATCGGGCATAACCACGGGTCCTTCGGGGAAGCGAAGCCCATCGGCAACCAATTCAAACTCAGCCATATTTTCTCTCTCCTTTACGCATGTCTATCGCGCACTCATTCTTAAATCGATTAGGCAGGCTCTCGTGCAGGCGCTGATCGGTCTCCCACACCAAGCTCGGCTTGCATATAGACTGTGTCAAGCCAGCGACCGAATTTACGGCCGACGCTGCGCATACGTCCGGCGTGGGTGAACCCCATCTTATGGTGCAAAGCAACTGAGGCGGGTTCGCCGCCGCCAATAACGGCAATCATCTGCCGAAAGCCGCAATTGCTTGATTGCTCCATTAATGCGCGCATCAATTGCACGCCCACGCCCTGCCCGACATAGGCAGGGTCGACATAAATCGAATTTTCGCAGGTAAAGCTATAAGCAAGCCGATCGCGAAACGCGGTGACATAGGCATAGCCCGTGATAGTTTCGGCATGCTCCACCACGATGAACGGCCAACCATTGGACAATATTTGTAGTATCTTCTCTTCGGTTTGAACCAGTGTGCGCGGAATAGCATCGAAGCTGGCGGTGCCATGCTGCACATGATGCGCATAGATACGGGCAATGGCTTCCGCATCCGCGGCGCGCGCAGTTCGCATCGCCAAATTCGTTAAAGCCGTTCTTACTTCATTCATGTGTCATGGCTGACATAATATCCCACGCTTTGAAAGTTTTTTGCGGTGCTTGATGTCCATCAATGACTTTGCGGCGTTTAGGTCCAGATTAACCTGTGTGAGACCGGCGCAGTACTTCCGGCCGTTAGGTAAGGAAATGACAATGAAATCTATCATGGTACATGCGGGCGGAGATCCCGCTTTTGAAGGGCGGTTGCAGGTGGGGCTTGACCTTGCACGGCGTTTCCACGGGCATATGTCGCTTATATTGCCGCGGCCAACACAGGATTATGTCGCGTTCGATATGTTCGGCGGCGCGCATTTTGTCGCCGAGGCATTTGAAGCTGCGGAAAAGGAACGCGAAAAACTGTGCACGCGGATCGATGCGCGCCTGAAGGCAGAGGATGTGCCTTGGGATTGGCAAATATTTGATGGCACGACATCAGACACGCTGATCAATGCCGCACGGTTGGCGGATGTCCTGGTAATGTCGTTGAATACCGCAGACGCTGGGGGTTCTGCTCGCGCTTGGATCAGCGATGTGGTAACAGCATCGCGCACTCCGGTGCTGGCAGTGCCTGCGAAAGCCTCACGTCTTTCCTTCGACCGAGCTATGGTTGCATATGATGGCGGTTTTGAAGCGGCCAACGCATTGCGTGCGGCATTACCATTGCTGCAAGCCGCATCTTTTGTCCGCATATCGGAAATTGAAATGGTGCCGGAGCAGTTCCCAGTAACCGACGCCGCGATGTACTTGTCGCGCCACGGCATCAATGCGGAAATAGCCGTTGCCGCAAAAGGCGATCAGAGCGTCGAGGAGAGGCTTTTGGTCGAAGCCAATGCATGGGCACCCGATTTTCTGGTCATGGGCGCTTATGGCCATGGCCGGTGGCGTGAAACATTGTTTGGCGGCGTAACGCGGTTCATGCTGGGTGAGCTTGGCATTCCGCTATTGTTGGCCCACTAAACAAAGATTGGCTTTTGCCCCTGTTCATGCCAGCGTAGCATGTTGAGGGGAAAAATCGTGAAGCAAGAGACAGTCGCAACAAAAAGGCCCATGGGGTTCTGGATGACGCTCGCTTTGGTCATGGGCAGCATGATCGGGTCAGGCGTATTCTTGCTTCCGGCAAGCCTTGCACCCTTGGGGTGGAACTCAGTTATTGGCTGGGTGATAACCGTGTCTGGCGCGTTATGCGTGGCATCGGTCTTTGGCGCACTGAGCAAAGCATTGCCCAAGGCTGGTGGGCCATATGCGTATACAAGAGCCGCGTTCGGCGATGGTGCAGGCTTTGCAATTGCATGGGCTTATTGGATTTCGATGTGGGTTGGCAATGCCGCCATAGCGACAGCGGCGGTCAGCTATCTTAGTCAGCTATTTCCTGTGGTCGGCACCCACGGCGTGTCCTCCGCCGTTACCATAGCCATCGTATGGGCATTCACGCTTGTCAACATTCGCGGTACAAAGCTTGCGGGGCAAGTGCAGATCATCTGGACCGTTGCCAAGTTACTGCCGCTCATCGCGGTAATTGGCCTTGCCGCCTATATATTGACGGTTCAGGGCAACAGCGTTGTCCGCAGCTTCGAACTTGCAGACATTTCAATGACAAGCATTTCATCGGCAACCATTTTGACCCTTTGGGCAATGCTTGGCCTTGAACTGGCAACCGTGCCAGCAGACAAGGTGCAAGATCCAGAACGCACCATCAATCGCGCGACATTATTTGGAACCGCTGGCGCTGGCGCGATATATATTTTGGTCTGCTCAGCGGTCGTTTTGATGTTGCCTGTCGCGATCACCAGCGTTTCTGCTGCGCCTTTTGCCGATTTTGTGAGCGTCTATGCAGGCACCAATGCTGGCACCGCTATCGCTACTATTGGAGCCATTAGCGCACTTGGTGCGTTGAATGGGTGGATCATGTGTCAGGCCGAATTACCCGCCGCTTTGGCACGTGATGGATTGTTTCCGGCATTCATGGGAAAGGCCGCAGCTAATGGCACTCCGCGCAATGCACATCTATTCTCCACCAGCCTGCTGACGCTTGTCATTTTGATGAACAGCAGCCGGACGATGGCATCTATGTTTGAATTTCTGATATTGCTGACCACGGCTATCGTTTTGGTCATGTATTTCGGTTGCGCAGCGGCAGCATTCCGGCTCATCCAAACGGGCATATTGAAGGTCAGCGCAGGCTTTAAAGTCATTCTATTGCTGGCTGCTATATATTCCTGCTGGACGATTTATGGCGCAGGTTCCGAAGCTTTGGTCTGGGGTATAGCCTTGTTGCTCGCGGGCTTTCCGGTTTTCTGGCTTTTGCAACTTGCTAGGGGTTCCAAAATCGCCGGCTGAAGCTTACAAGTAAGGCACACGAAATTTGCAGGAAAACCAATGAGCTATTCAACTGATCTGGGCCTTTACATTAACGGCCGCTGGCGCACGGGCGAAGGCCGCGACACGCACTTGGTAATTAATCCTGCGACGGGCGAAACGCTGGCAGAATTGCCGTTGGCGACGGCTGCTGACCTTGATGAGGCGCTTGCAGCAACGGCAAAGGGCTTTGCCCATTGGCGGAGCGTAGACGTGAATGCGCGCGCAGCTGTATTGCATAAGGTCGCTGACCATATTCGCGAACGCGCAGAAACAATAGCCGTTCTGCTCACCACCGAACAGGGCAAGCCGCTCGCCGAAGCGCGCACTGAAGTGCTGTCCTGTGCCGCGCAGTTCGATTATTTCGCCGAGGAAGCCAAACGCAGCTACGGACGCGTGCTTGTGCGGCCAACTGGGCAGCGGGCGTTGGTGCTGAAACAGCCAGTTGGGCCAGTGGCCGCATTTTCGCCATGGAACTTCCCGGTGAACCTGATGTGCAAGAAAATGGCGGCTGCTTTGGCCGCAGGATGCTCCATCATCGCTAAGCCGCCGGAAGAAACACCCGCTAGCACAAGCGCGATCATGCAATGTGTCATCGATGGTGGCGTGCCCGGAAATGTTGCGCAATTGGTCTATGGCGTGCCCGACATGGTCAGCCGCCATTTGATAGCATCCTCCATCATCCGCAAGGTGAGCTTCACAGGATCCGTGCCAGTTGGCAAACATTTGCTTAAGCTTGCCGCCGATGGCGTGAAACGGACCACCATGGAATTGGGTGGCCATGCGCCAGTTCTGATTTTCGACGATTGTGATCTTGAAAAAGCGATCAGCTTGTCGGCGACCACCAAGTTCCGCAACGCGGGCCAAGTGTGCATCTCGCCCACCCGATTTTACGTGCAAGAAGGCGTATATGACCGCTTCGTTGCGGGCTTTGCCGAGCATACGAAAAAGGTTCAGGTCGGAAATGGCCTCGACCCCGACACCGTCATGGGTCCATTGGCCAATGCGCGACGGCCGTCGGCCATCGCAGCGTTGGTCGAGGATGCGACGGCAAAAGGGGCAACTCTTTTGACTGGAGGGTCACGCGGCAACCAAGGCTTTTTCTTCGCACCGACGGTGCTTTCAGATGTACCAATGTCGGCCAGGGTCATGGACGATGAACCCTTTGGCCCCGTTGCATTAATGCGCCCATTCAAGACTTTTGATGAAGCCATTGAACAAGCAAACCGTTTACCCTTTGGCCTTGCCGCTTATGCTTTCACCGAGAATGCACGCCAAGCGAACCTCTTAGCGGACGCGCTGGATACCGGCATGGTAGGGCTAAACAGCTTTGTGATCTCGATGCCAGACGCGCCCTTTGGTGGGGTCAAGGAATCCGGCTTTGGCAGCGAGGGTGGTCCCGAAGGGCTTGATAGCTATTATGTAACTAAGGCAGTTCACCAATATTGATAAGGCGGCATCTTTATCTGTGGGCTGGCTTGTTGGCTCTTGCCTTGGGCACGGCGGGCATTGCCCTGCCATTGCTGCCGACGGTGCCTTTCATGATCTTGGCCGCCTTCTGTTTCGCACGCAGTAACCCGGCGCTTGAATCGCGACTGCTGAACCATCCAAAATTTGGTGCGCATCTTGTGGCGTGGCAGGAAAAGGGCGCCATTAGTCGGCATGGAAAATGGTCGGCCACTATCGCATTTGGTATAAGCATCGCGATTGGCTTTGCGATTTTAACATTTCCATGGTCGCTCGTGCCCATGGGGGCGGCTGCGCTTTGCCTAATCTGGATTTGGTTTAAGCCCGAAGCTTAGGATCAGTATCCATTAAATGGCAGCATCGCGGACAATCGCTATGCCAGCCTCGCGCTGTTTTTTAAGATCAGCCTTCAACTTGGCCGGGTCGCGCGCGAATACAAAGCCAAAGCTGACGCCGCCTTCTTTACCAATAGTGGCATGGTGTAGCTTATGCGCCTGCACCAACCGTTTCGCATAGCCACTCCGCGGGACATATTTGAAATAACGTTGATGCACGAGCCCATCATGCACCACGGTATAAATGATACCGTAAATCATAACGCCAAGACCGATCCATGTCGCGGGTTCCCACGCATGGTCGCCAAGGATTAAAGAGCTGCCTATTGCGAACAGCGAAATGCTGGTGACCGCGCCCACGATGCCATACAGATCGTTCTTTTCCAGCGCATTATCATGCGGCTCATGATGGTCACGATGCCATCCCCAACCCCAGCCATGCATGATATATTTATGGCTCGACCAAGCGACCCATTCCATGAAGACGACTGTTGCAAGAACGATAAGGATGATGCTGAAAATGCTCATAGGTCATTCAATAGACGTAAAGTTTACAACTTTGAAGTGCAAGCAACGCAGCCTCACTTGATTTCGCTGCAATCGCTTCTATGGCATTTTTATTATGTCAGCACCGCAAACACTGTACGAAAAAATCTGGAATGCCCATGTCGTGGAACAACGCGACGACGGGACATGCCTAATCTTCATCGACCGCCATTTGGTTCACGAAGTAACCAGTCCGCAGGCTTTCGAAGGACTGCGCGTCGCGGGACGTCGTGTGCGGCGGCCTGATCTGACTTTAGCGGTGCCGGACCACAATCTGCCGACTACAGCGCGCTTAGACGCTAACGGCAACAATATCCCGATTGCTGACCCTGAAAGCGCGCAGCAATTGGAGGCACTGGAACGTAACGCGCCAGAGTTTGGCATAGCTTATATTGACGCCACCGATGTAAAGCAGGGCATCGTCCATGTTGTAGGCCCGGAACAAGGCTTTTCCTTACCGGGAACTACAATTGTCTGCGGGGATAGTCATACTGCTTGTCATGGCGGGCTGGGCGCTCTTGCCTTTGGTATTGGTACGTCCGAGGTCGAGCATGTTCTGGCTACCCAAACACTTCAGCTCAGCCGGTCCAAGTCAATGGAAGTCCGCGTTGAGGGCGAACTGGCCCTCGGCGTTTCGGCAAAGGATGTTGTCTTACATATTACGGGTGTTTTGGGCGCGTCGGGTGGAACGGGCCATGTCATCGAATATACAGGCTCCGTCATTCGCGCGCTCAGCATTGAGGGCCGCTTGACGATTTCAAATATGGCCATCGAGCATGGCGCACGTGCGGGTTTAGTCGCGCCGGACGATGTGACCTTTGCCTATCTAAAGGGTCGCCCAATGGCCCCCAAAGGTGTAGATTGGGACGCAGCTGTGGCCTATTGGCGTTCAATCGCAACCGATGCAGGTGCAACTTATGACAAGGTGGTAACCATCAACGCGGCCGACATTGCGCCAAGCGTCACTTGGGGTACAAGCCCAGAGGATGTTTTGCCGATTACAGGCGTCGTTCCCGATCCATCGACCTTTGCAGATCCATCCAAGCAAGCAGCAGCTAAAAAGTCGCTGGAATATATGGGACTGACCCCTGGCACGCCAATGACCCATATATCGGTGGAAAATATCTTCATCGGCAGTTGCACCAACAGCCGCATTGAAGATCTGCGCGCTGCAGCCGCCTTGCTGAAAGGCCGCAAAAAGGCGGATAATGTCAAATGGGCAATCGTCGTCCCCGGCAGTGGCCTGGTGAAGCAAATGGCAGAAGCCGAGGGGTTGGACCGGATTTTCCGCGACGCGGGCTTCGAATGGCGTGAGCCGGGTTGTTCGGCCTGCTTGGGCATGAACCCTGACAAGGTACCAGCAGGAGAGCGTTGCGCATCCACCAGCAACCGCAATTTTGTGGGGCGGCAGGGTCCGGGCGCTCGCACGCATTTGGTTAGCCCGGCCATGGCGGCGGCCGCTGCCGTTACCGGAAAGCTAACTGATGTGCGCACGTTGATGGACTGACAAATAGCGTTGCCCCTAGCAGTTGCGGGTTTAGCCTTTCGCAAAGATAAGCTATTCTCTTTACTTGTTATAGAAGCCAAAGCTAAGGCTTAACCCATCAAGGAAGAGACATATGACCGATAAAAAATCCGATGGCAGCGACAAATGGTCAACCACTGCAAAGGTTGGCGCGGCAGTGGGTTCTGCAGCCCTCGTGGCCGCATTATTATACGCCGGACGGCGCAGCCTGACACAGAAAAAGGGCAAGCTTGAGCCGTTATCACCGGAACCCGAAGGTTCGCCGTTGGACCATCATCTGCCCAAGACAGATACGGACTAAACGCATGCAGCCAATCAGCAGCGTTAAGGGTAAGGCTTATCCGCTTGGGCTCAAAAATGTCGATACGGACATTATCATTCCGGCAGCGTGGTTAAAAACCATAAGCCGGTCTGGACTTGGCAAAGGCGCGTTCCAATCCTTGCGCAGCGTGCCGGGCAATGTATTTGATGATCCCGCATATACAGGCGCACCCATATTGATTGCCGGCGACAATTTCGGTTGCGGGTCAAGCCGCGAACATGCCGCTTGGGCCATGGCTGATCTGGGCATCTCGGCGGTCATCGCGCCTAGTTTTTCCGACATATTTTCGGGCAACGCATTCAAAAACGGACTGCTGGCCATCGTGCTACCACAAGAAGCCATCGACCGACTGATGGAAGTGGCGAAGACCGATGAGATCCATATCGATCTGGAAACGCAGACAGTCACCACGCCGTTTCAGGATCGCTTTCCATTTGAAATTGACCCCTTCCGCAAACATTGCCTGATCAATGGTGTCGACGAAATCGGCCTAACGCTCAAAAGTAGCGACGCCATTTCAGCCTATGAAAACAAGTTATCGGCGAGCCAGCCCTGGCTGTCGCCCAACCAAGCCTAGGAGAGAGACATGCGCGCATTATTATCAACCGCCAGCGGCGGCCCCGAAACGCTTGTTATGGGCGAATTGCCTGAGCCGGTTGCTGGTCCTGGCCAGGTCGTCGTTGCGGTAAAGGCATGCTCAATCAACTTTCCTGACACGTTGATGATTGTCGACCTGTATCAGTTCAAACCAGAACGCCCTTTTGCGCCCGGTGGCGAAATCGCTGGTGTCGTCGAAGCAATTGGCGATGGCGTCAGCGGATTTGCCATTGGCGACCGCGTGATCGGTCTGTGCGGCAATGGCGGATTGACCGAAAAGGTTGCGGTTGCGGCATTCAATTGTTTCAAAATGCCCGACGCCATGTCTTTTGACGATGGTGCGTCATTGCTCATGACTTATGGCACGTCAATTCATGCGCTGAAGGATCGTGGTCATATGAAGGCTGGGGACAATGTCTTGGTCCTTGGCGGAGCTGGCGGTATCGGCATTTCGGCGATTGAGTTGGCCAAGGCCTATGACGGCCGCGTGGTGGCAGGCGTTTCCAGCGAAGCCAAAGCGGACATCGCGCGTGCGGCTGGCGCCGATGAAGTTGTTGTGTATCCGCATCAACCATTCGATAAAGATCAATCCAAGGCAGTAGCCGAAATGTTCAAAGCTGCCGCTGGCCGCGATGGTTTCAATATCATCTATGACACTGTCGGCGGTGACTATAGCGAGCCTGCGGTCCGCTCAATTGCATGGGAAGGCAAGTTTCTGGTCGTTGGCTTCCCCGCAGGCATCGCCAAGCTGCCGTTAAACCTGACATTGCTAAAAAGCTGCGACGTTTGCGGCGTCTTCTGGGGTGCCTTTGCCGCACGCACACCGCAAAAAAACCACGCCAATATTTCGGAATTGTTCGATCTTTATGCCGCAGGCAAAATCAAGCCACGTATTTCGGAGACGTTTGCGCTGGCCGATGCCGGGACCGCGATTGCCCGGCTTGGTGACCGAGCGGCAGTCGGAAAGCTAGTGGTGCATATTTGACACCATCAGCCTTGTTGATCGGACGCAAAGCCATTATCTTGGTCCGACAACAGATAGGAACTGCAAAATGACTAGTTTCGACAACCGCGAAACCGCTTTTGAAAACAAGTTTGCGCATGACGCAGAGACGCAGTTCAAGATAACCGCCCGCCGGAACAAGCTGCTTGGGCAGTGGGCCGCCGAAAAAATGGGCCTTACGCCTGAAGAGACCACCGCTTACGCCACTTCCGTGGTGCAAGCGGACTTTGAAGAAGCTGGCGATGAGGACGTCGTGCGCAAGCTGCTGGGTGATTTGACGTCGGCAGGTGTTGAAATTGATGACGCCATGATCCGTAGCGCACTTGAAGACAAGATGGTCGAAGCGCGCCGCCAGTTTATCGAGACAACCTAATGGCAATGCAAGCGGACGAAATAGAAGGCATGATCAGGGCAGCTTTGCCCGATGCCTTAGTCGAGATCACCGATCTTGCAGGTGACGGTAACCATTATGCAGCGCGTGTAGTAAGCGAAAGTTTTCGCGGGCTACCCCGCGTAAAACAGCATAAAGCGGTTTATGACGCATTGGGTGGACGGATGGGCGGCGTTTTGCATGCCTTGCAGCTTACTACAGCCATTCCTCAGAACTAGAATTTTTGGAGTATAATACATGAGCGTTCACGACCGGATCGATGAGATCGTCAAAGGCAATAATGTTGTCCTGTTCATGAAGGGCAGCCCGCTGTTTCCGCAATGCGGCTTTTCAAGCAAGGCAATTGCCATTCTCGACCACCTGAACGTTGCCTATGAAAGCGTCGATGTGTTGCAAGACATGGAAATCCGCGCTGGCATCAAGGACTACAGCGATTGGCCAACGATCCCCCAGCTTTACGTTAAGGGTGAATTTTTGGGTGGTTCCGACATCATGATGGAAATGTACGAAGCTGGCGAATTGCAGGAGCTAGTGGCAACACACAGTCTCGCAAAATCAGCGTAAGTTCTCCGATGACTTAGAACGTCACGTGGCGAGTACTTCGGCCTTATCAACGCGCCTAATATTTGGTAGGAGCCAATGTAGCCAGCCCAAGGCGAATAGGTAAGACGCAGCGGCAAAGATAAACAGAGGCGTGAAGCCCAGCCCCGCTGCCAAGACGGCGCCTGTCACCAGTTGGATCAATGCCCCGCCCATATTGCCCATGAAGGCGCCAAAAGCAGTTACGCGTCCAACTTTGCCACGCGGAACGACGTCAGTGATGATAGAGAATATCGACAACGAAAAACCCTGATGTCCCGCCATCACCACGCCCATCATAATCGCCACGGGCCAGAAAGAGTCCAGCGTCAGAACGAAGGGCAAAGGCACCACAATTGCAGCGGAACCGAACATGATCGTCTTGCGCACGCGGTTGACACTCCATCCCGCCTCCAAAAGTCGGGTTGATAGCCACCCTGCGAATAATGCGCCTGCCCCCGACCCAAAAAAGGCAATCGCCAGCGGGATCGCCAGCTCGCCTGTCGTGAGGCCAAATTCCTTGCGGTAAAAATCTGGCAACCAGAAATTGATCAGCCACCAAGTGGCATCGGACAGCATTTTGGCAATAACAATTGCCCATGTGCGCCGTTCCATCAATATCGGACCATAAGGAGCGCCGCCGTCTGCAAAATCGCGATTCGCGTCTTCGGCTTTATCATCAAACCTCACCCCGCGCGCGAACCACAGCCACAGCGCCAATGTTATAAAACCGCCGATCCCGGCAAAGATGAGCGCACCGCGCCATCCCCAGATAGTGGCAATCACCGGAATGAAAAACGGCATAGTGATGGTACCAATACCGGCAATCGCCGTGCCCACACCAAATGCAAACGAACGTTTGTCCGGGGGGAAAAGCGTGGCGACCGTCTTGATAGTCAGCGGCGTCTGCACAGCCTCAGTCGCGCCAAGGCCAATGCGCGCAGAGACGACATGCCAGCCTGCAACGGCCCAGCCATGCGCCATCGCCGCAAGGCTCCAAGTCGTTACGCCAGCTATCATTGAACGCAGCACGCCGATTTTATCAACTAACCACCCTGTGAACAGGAAGGATAGCGCTGCTGCGACCTGCGTTACAAAAGCTAGGTTGGCAAAATCAGTATCGCTCCAGCCGAGGTCAGCCGAAATGTCGGGCTTCAGGATCGCGATAACAGGTCTGTCCATGGCATTAAAAATACCGGCGACACACAATAGCCCAAATAAGATCCAGCGCAGCGTTGGCGTAATTGGCTTCATGTCGCTTGGCCCCACTGCATCATTGTCCCCGCTTGGTCGATCCCGCATCCCGCTTTATACTGGAACTCCTCGCCGACTTGCCTATAGAAGGCCATATGACACCGCAAGACATAAACGCGAATTACATCGCCGACCTGTACGGCGAAACCTATCTCGCAGACGATAATCCTGCGCGCGCTAAACGGTTGTTGATCAGCGGCCTATTTCCTGGCCTTGCGGTCGTCGGTGTTGCCGCAGCGGCGGCAACTTGGTTTTCCGAACATTATGGCATGCCCGTCATCTTAGCCGGTTTGTTGCTTGGCCTTGCGCTCAATTTTGTTTCAGCCGAACAAAAGGTGCATCCCGGGCTTGATTTCTGCGGCACGTCTTGCTTGCGTTGGGGCATTGTTTTGTTGGGTACACAGGTCACCGCGATGCAAATTGGCGGACTTGGTGCGCTGGCATTTTTGGGGCTTATTGGCATTATGTCTTTAGTCATGGGGGCTGGACTTTTAGGCGCGCGATTGGGCGGGCAAAGCCGCTACGCAGGCTGGTTAGCTGGCGGCGCAACCGCGATTTGCGGTGCATCCGCAGCTTTGGCAATTTACGCTGTCATCGGACGCGAGCGCCTAAATCAATCCCAGTTTACACTCATTCTCGTTGGTGTGGCCTTGGCAAGCGCCGTCGCCATGTCCTTCTACCCACTCATTGCCACGCAACTCGATTTCACCGACAAACAAGCTGGCTTCTTGATGGGCGCCGCAGTGCATGATGTCGCCCAATCCTTGGGTGGCGGTTACAGCTTCTCCCAATCGGCAGGTGAAACGGCCACTATCGTAAAACTATCTCGCGTTGCGTTGCTTGCCCCAGCCGTTGCACTTGTCGGGCTGGCTATTGGATCGACCGATGGACGCTCAAAAAGCCTTGTTTCCAAACTTAAATTGCCGTGGTTCATCATCGCCTTCTTTGTTGCAGTAGCCGTAAACTCCGTCATTGACGTACCCGAATGGGTGGCAGAATATGGTCTGCTATCTTCTAAGGCCATGCTATTGTTCGCGGTGACGGCCACCGCTATGCGGTCACGACTTGATCTATTGCTTACCCAAGGGTGGCGGGCGTTGCTTCCGGTAATACTGGCGACCCTCACCGCCTTTATAACCGCAGCGACATTTGCATGGGCGTTTTTATGAACCAGATAATCTATGATTTGGCCGTAATAGGCGGTGGCATTAATGGCGCTGGCATCGCACGTGACGCCGCTGGCAGGGGCGCGAAAGTCATCCTGCTTGAACGCGGGGATTTGGCGCGAGGCACATCGTCAGCCTCAACGAAGCTTATCCATGGCGGGCTTCGCTATCTGGAACATTATGAATTTGCGTTGGTACGCGAATCTTTAATTGAGCGTGAGCGGCTTTGGGCGATTGCGCCGCATATCATCTGGCCGCTGCGTTTCATTCTACCCCATCAGAAAGGCATTCGTCCGGCATGGCTCGTGCGGCTTGGTTTGTTTCTTTACGACCATATTGGTGGCCGGAAACTTTTGCCCGCAACCCGCACAGTCCGGTTGAAAACCGAATCTGCGGGAAAACCGCTTCGGCCGGAATTTGTGAAGGCATTTGAATATTCGGACTGTTGGGTCGATGACGCACGGTTGGTCGTTTTGAATGCCATGGATGCCGCCGAACATGCGGCCGACATACGCACCCGGTCCGAAGTCACGCATCTCGAACGCCGCGATGGATTATGGCATATTGAAATTGCAGGACAAGAACCCGTGTTGGCGCGCGCGGTTGCCAATGCGGCAGGGCCAGCGGTGTTGGACTTACTCGCCCGGACAAGCGGACATGACCGCCCAACAGGTGGCACCATACGCTTAGTAAGGGGATCGCACATAGTGGTCCGCAAGATGTTCGACACACCGCAGGCCTATTTCTGCCAAAACCCCGACGGACGCATATTCTTCGCCATTCCGTATGAGGATGATTTTACTCTCATCGGGACAACTGATGCCGATCATAAGGGTTCGCTGGATGACATTCACGCGACGGCAGAAGAGATTGATTATATCTGCGCATCGGCTGCAGCCTATTTCACGCAACCCATCACAGCGGCCGATGTACTCTACAGCTTTGCCGGCGTGCGGCCCTTGGTCGATGACGGCTCAGGCAAACCGGAAACCGCATCGCGCGGATATCATTTCGAAATGGATGTCGACGCGGATGGCGCGGCGCCAATACTCTCGGTCTTTGGCGGCAAAATAACCACTTATCGGCACCTAGCAGAGAGTGCGATTGGACAGCTTTCCAAACACTTGTCTGTTCTAAAAGGCGAAAGCTGGACATTGCGTCAACCATTGCCAGGTGGGGATTTTCCGATTGATGGCGCCAATCGTCTCGCCCAAGATATTCAGCGGGATCATGCCTATTTGCCTGCCGCTCTCGTTCACCGTTGGGTACGGAGCTATGGAACAAAAACCCGTGCTTTGTTATCAAACGCCAGCGAGCTTGCCGATTTGGGCACGGACTTTGGGCATGGCCTCTATGCGGTTGAGGCGAACTATCTAATCGATCAGGAATGGGCGCAATCCGCCGACGATATTTTGTGGCGGCGTAGCAAGCTGGGCTTGCGGTTTAATGCAGAAGAGGCGCAGAAGTTAGAGGATTATGTTGTTAACTGCCGAAGCAATTAAGAGCATTTAGGCGATATTCCACTTGCAGTGCTGGTACGCCTCATATCCCTACTCAAAGAACTATTGGCCAATTCCGCGATATTGAATCCTTTCTGGCTTGATTTCCAAGCATAAAGGGACCATCTGCCCCCAATCGGAGTAAATTTATCTGATTAGGGGACGCGAGATGCGTTTGTCGAATATGGCCGATTATGCGGTGGTGATTATGAGCGCGGCTTCGCGCCACTGCGGCTTTGCGCGCGTGTCGGCTACAGATCTTGCAGCGGAAACTGGCCTAGCCCTGCCGACAACGCAAAAGCTGGTGAGCATATTGACAAAGGCGGGCCTGTTGCGGTCAGCCCGCGGAACAGGTGGCGGCATCACGCTCGCCCGTCCCGCAGCAGCGATCACTATGGCCGACATCATTGAAGCAGTCGAAGGCCCGATTGGACTGACGACATGTTGCGATTCGCACAAACAGGCGATGGGTCAGCATTGCGTCAAAGAAGGCAGCTGCAACGTCCAGGCACACTGGCCAGTGGTGAATACTGCAGTGCGCGGTGCGTTGGCGCAGATCAATTTGGCGGGATTAACGCGATGAGCGATGACATAGATATCAAGGATAAGGCCGCTTGGGATGCCGCCGATCGCGTGGCGGATTATGAACATGGCTGGTCGTCAGACATCGAAACCGACTTTGCGCCTAAGGGCTTAACTGAAGATACCGTCCGCTTTATTTCCGCCAAGAAAAATGAGCCCGAATGGATGCTCGAATGGCGGTTGAAAGCGTTCGCAAGCTGGAAAACGATGACGCCGCCCGATTGGGCTAAGCTCAACGTGCCGCCCATAGATTATCAGGACGCTTTTTATTATGCCGAGCCCAAAGCCAAGCCAAAGCTTGGTTCGCTGGACGAGGTCGATCCTGAAATTCTGCGCATTTATGAAAAGCTTGGCATTCCAATTGCCGAGCAAGAAGTGTTGGCAGGCGTCGAAGGCGCGCGCCGCGTCGCGGTAGACGCTGTGTTCGATAGCGTATCGGTCGCCACCACTTTCCGCGCGGAGCTGGAGCGCTCTGGCGTTATCTTCCGCAGCATTTCGGAGGCGATTAAGGAATATCCGGAGCTGGTGAAGAAATGGCTCGGCAAGATCGTGCCGATGCACGACAATTATTTCGCGACATTGAACTGCGCGGTCTTTTCCGACGGAACCTTCGTTTATATCCCCGAAGGCGTACGTTGTCCCATGGAGCTCAGCACCTATTTCCGTATCAACGCGGAAAACACAGGGCAGTTTGAACGCACGTTGATTATCGCCGATAAGGGTAGTTACGTGTCCTACCTTGAAGGCTGCACCGCGCCGATGCGCGATGAAAACCAACTGCACGCTGCGGTTGTCGAACTGGTCGCATTGGACGATGCCGAGATTAAATATTCGACCGTGCAAAACTGGTATCCCGGCGATGCCGAGGGTAAGGGTGGTATCTATAATTTCGTTACCAAGCGCGCTTTGTGCCAAGGCAAGAACAGCAAAGTTTCATGGACGCAAGTCGAAACCGGAAGCGCGGTGACGTGGAAATATCCAAGCTGCGTTTTGAATGGCGAGAATTCGGTGGGCGAATTTTACTCGGTCGCCGTCACCAACAATTATCAGCAGGCCGATACCGGCACCAAGATGATCCACAATGGCAAGGGCAGCCGCTCAACTATCGTCAGCAAGGGCATCAGCGCCGGACACAGCAACAACACCTATCGCGGCCTCGTCCGCGTCGCACCCAATGCCGAAGGCGTGCGCAACTTCACCCAGTGCGATTCGCTGCTGCTTGGGTCCTTAAGCGGCGCGCATACCGTGCCCTATATCGAAGTGCGTAACCCAAGCGCGCAGATTGAACATGAAGCAACCGCGAGCAAGATCAGCGATGACCAAATGTTCTACGCGCAAGCCCGCGGCTTGAACGCCGAAGAAGCCATAACGTTGATCGTCAACGGCTTTGCCAAGGAAGTATTGCAGCAACTGCCGATGGAATTTGCCGTGGAGGCTCAGAAACTGCTGGGAATTTCGCTTGAGGGGTCGGTTGGATAAACCAACCAACACTCAATGACCGAACAAAGCTTTGATGGATAAAAGAAGTAAAATGCTCAAAATTACAAATCTCCACGCCAATGTCGGCGACAAGCCTATTCTTAAGGGCCTTACGCTTTCGCTCAACACGGGCGAAATCCACGCAATCATGGGTCCGAATGGCGCAGGCAAATCGACGCTGGGTTATGTCCTGTCCGGTCGTCCCGGCTATGAGATAACTGAGGGTGAGGTAACTTTTAACGGACAAAATCTTCTCGATCTCGAACCGCATGAACGTGCGGCGGCGGGATTGTTTTTGGGCTTCCAATATCCCGTCGAAATTCCCGGCGTATCGAATGTACAGTTTTTGCGTGAAGCATTGAATGCACAGCGCAAGTATCGGGGCGACGCACCTCTATCCGGCGCCGAATTTCTGAAAGTTGCGCGCGAACAAGCAGGCGCGCTTGGCATGGATATGGATATGCTCAAGCGTCCAGTAAATGTTGGCTTTTCCGGCGGTGAAAAGAAGCGCAACGAGATGGTGCAAATGGGCATCATCGACCCGGCTCTCGCGATCCTCGATGAAACCGACAGCGGTCTGGACATCGACGCATTGCGCACCGTCGGCGACGGTATCAACCGCATTATGCGCAAGCCTGACAAGGCCGTGTTGCTGATCACCCATTATCAGCGGCTGCTCGATTATGTGAAGCCGGACTTTGTTCACGTCCTTGCCGATGGCCGCATCACACGGAGCGGCGGACCTGAACTCGCGCTGGAGTTGGAGCGTGACGGGTATAAGGAGCTGGCTGCTTGACCATGCCCGCACCCACCCGCCACGACGAGGCTTGGCGCTACAGCGACATTACTGCCGTTGAGGCTGCGTGGCCATTGCCAGCCCCTGAAAGCATCATCGTGCCCGCAGGCGGCAATTTTGCGCGGACGATTGTGCAGGACAATGGCGCAATTCACCAACTCAATATTGCCATTGGCAAGGGCGCAACAGCGGCTATCTATATCCTCAATATCGGTGGCGATTTTGGCCGCGTTGATTTGAATGTTACATTGCATGAGGGCGCAGATTTCAAACTTGGCGCAGTGCAAATTGGTGGCAACACACAAACGCTCGAGATCATCACGACCGTCACCCATGTCGAACCCAACGCAACATCGTCACAGATTGTCCGCTCGGTCCTCGCGGGCACCGCGACCGGAACCTATTTGGGCAAGGTCGCCGTTGCGCGTGATGCGCAGCTGACCGACAGCGAGCAATCCGTTAAGGCCATGTTGCTTGACCGCAGCGCGACTGCCAATGCGAAGCCGGAACTCGAAATCTACGCCGATGACGTCAAATGCGCGCATGGTTGCGCGATCGGCGAATTGGACCCGATGGGGTTATTCTATCTGCAAGCACGCGGCTTAGCGCCAGCGGATGCAAAAAAGTTGATGTTGCAAGCCTTTGTCGCTGGCGTGTTTGAAGGTGCTGCGGACGAAGAAATGCTCATTGAAGCTGCATTGAAGAAATTAGGCGAACTGGTGTGAACGCAGTTAACGCCCTATCTCCCCTTGCGCAGACCGAGAACATTCGCGTCCAATTCCCTGGCCTCGCTAACAACTGGCATTATCTCGACACCGCTGCGACAGCACAAAAACCACAGATCGTGCTCGACGCGATGATGCGTGCGGGCGGAGTGGATTATGCCACCGTTCATCGCGGCGTCTATGCTCGGTCGGCCAATATGACCGTTGCATTCGAAGCAGCGCGGGCCCGCGTTGCGCGCTTCATGGGCGCAGCTTCGGCTGATGAAATTGTCTTTGTTCGGGGTGCGACAGAGGGCATTAACCTGATCGCACATAGTTGGGGTACAGCCAACCTGAAGGCTGGTGACCGCATCATGCTGAGCCAGTTGGAGCATCATAGCAACATCGTTCCATGGCAAATGGTTGCCGAGAAGGTTGGCGCGCATATTGACGTGTGTCCGTTGACAGACGACGGCCAGGTTGACCTTGATTGGCTCGAAACGCATTTGACGCCCGCACACAAAATGATCGCACTCGCGCATGTGTCCAACGTGCTTGGTTCCGTGCTCGACGCAAAGCGGGTCGCGAATGCCGCACATATGGTGGGCGCGAAATTACTGCTCGACGGCTGCCAAGCCTCACCCCGAATGCGTCTAGACATGGCCGAATTAGGTTGCGACTTTTACGTGATGTCAGGGCATAAATTATACGGCCCGACTGGCGTTGGCGTGTTGTGGGCGAAGGCCGAAACGCTGAACGCGATGCCGCCCTATCAAGGCGGCGGCGCGATGATAGATCGCGTGACCTTCGAAAAGACCACTTATGCCCCTGCGCCATCACGATTTGAGGCGGGAACGCCGATGATCATCGAGGTGATAGGACTGCACGCCGCCATCGACTTCATCGATAGTTTTGGACCTGAGGCAATATTCGCACATGAAAGCGCGCTGGCCGCTCAGACGCGTCACGCATTGCGTGCGATTAACGCGATCACATTATACGGCCCGGAACAATCGGCGGGGATTGTATCTTTTTCAATGGCAGGCGTACATCCGCACGACATCGGCACGATATTGGACGAGGAAAATGTCGCCATTCGCGCTGGTCATCATTGTGCGCAGCCGTTGATGGACCATTTGGGTGTGCCTGCCACAGCGCGGGCAAGCTTTGGGATTTATAATGACGAAGATGATGTCTTAGCGTTGGTGCGCGGCATCGAACGGGTGAAGAGGATTTTTGGATGAGCGAGAACATCCGCATTGAAGAAGTCGATAGCGTAGAGAAGCCCCCAAAAGCGCGGGTCGATAGCACAAGCGAAACCGTCGAACGCAAGAAGGATTATCTGGAAGGCTTCCTCGCGCAAAAGCCTGCCGTGCCTGCGCCTAGTGAACCTGATGGCGATTTGTACGAAGCGGTGATTGCTGCGCTCAAGGAAATATACGACCCCGAAATTCCGGTGAACATTTATGACCTCGGTTTAATTTATAATGTCGAGATTAACGATGGCCATGCCGTTGTCTCGATGACGCTGACGACGCCGCATTGCCCCGTAGCAGAATCCATGCCAGGCGAGGTTGAGCTGCGCGTTGGGGCAGTTCCCGGCATTGGCGATGCCGAAGTGAATTTGGTGTGGGAACCAGCATGGAGTCCGGCCAACATGACGGATGAAGCCCGTTTGGAGCTTGGAATGTTATGACCGACGTAAAAACACGCGCACGCCCTGCCGCCGTCATGCTCACCGCGGCATCCGAAGCACGGATAGCCGAACTGATGTCCAAAGCACCCCAAGATGCGATTGGCGTGAAGCTGTCCACCCCGCGTCGAGGCTGTTCAGGACTTGCCTATTCGGTCGATTATGTGACTGAGGCCGTCGCATTTGACGAAAAAATCGAAACGCCGGGCGGCGTGCTATATATTGATGGCGGCTCCGTGCTGTATCTCGTCGGTTCGATCATGGATTGGGTCGAGGATGAATTTGCCGCTGGTTTTGTGTTCACCAACCCCAATGCGACGGGCAGTTGCGGCTGCGGTGAGAGCTTTACCGTTTAAAAGTCGAATTGCAGACGGAAAGCAACGCCCATGTCATCGGGCGCGTTTTCAAAATGACCTGGCTCCTGTCGCCAAAACAGGTTCGATGAGAAAGAGCCCCGTCTGACGGGTACGCTCCATGTAAGTTCGCTGGCGATCTCTCGCCCTTTTGGAGCGAGCGAAATCTGGCGGACCGCAAATGTCGTCCCAAGCGTCGCATAATCATAGGCCACAGGGAGATTGAGCGCGAGCCCGCCACGGGTGACACGCAAGGGCTGGGCAATACGAAACGCAATTCGGTCATAGTTGGTCAGCATATTGCCGCTCGACAGATCCAGCGAAAAGGCGTTACTGTTCAGCGCGCTTTGGCTCTTAAGCGATGCTGCGGCATTGCCGTGTGTCCATCCCTGCCGCCAGCTTGCGCCAAGTGACCAACCGCCAATCAGAGTGATATCACCTCGGCCGTCAACAAACAGGCTGCGCGCGCCATTTTGGCCAATGAAGTTGGCGAAGCGCGCGCCAAGCACGGTTTCGTTCTCCCGCATCCAATTTGCACCGACAGCGAATTTGGCAGGACCAATTTGATGGTCCAGCGCCACGCCGATAGAGGAATAAGGATAGCGATTAAGGCTCTTGCGCATAAACATTGCACCGCCACGTTCAAACAAACGCGCATCGCCTGCTTCAACGCTTCCCGTGAAACCGAAACGCCCCAGTCGATGGCGCACCGCAAAGGACTGTCCGGGTATGCGTTCAAATCCGCTGTCCATTTGCGCGACGCTGGCGGTCATAAACGCCGGCCCCGAAATGCCCTGCAATGCCGCGACTTGGCCGGCAGCCGCTTGACGGATGCCAAGGCTAAACCGTGTGTCATGTGCGATGGTGGCACTGACGCGAGCCGCCAGGATATGCGCTTGTGCCTGCTGCCCATTTGACAGAAGCAGTGGCGAAAGATGTAAGCTGCCGGAGTCGCTGGCGCTAATGGAAAAGGCGAGGTCGGTGGTTCCACGCGAGATGCTGACGGATCGTCCCTGATCCACCAGAGCAGGAGTCAGCCGAAGACCGGACCCGCTGGGACTTATCCGATCAGCAATGTTGATCTCATACGCACGGCCATAAATGTCCAAAACCACCGCATTGACCGCCATAAGCGACAATGCTGCGTCACCCATGGATGTCGATGTTGTTCCGCCATCGTCGTTCAGTGCAACAGCCGTGCTTGTGCCGGCTAGCAACGTTGTTCCTGCAGGCGCAAAGGCCTGACCTATATCCAATATGCCGCGCCCATAAAGCGCGTCAGTGCCAGGAGCTCCGACGTCACGCGCCGACGTCAACAGCAGGTTCACAATCTGCGCGCCGGTTAAATTCGGAAAGACTTGCGCCAGCAAGGCTGCTGCACCAGCGATCTGTGGCGCAGAATAGGATGTGCCATTATAAACCCGCACAGAGGTCCCGCCATTGGCAGCAAACCGATAAATAGTGTCGTCGCGATATTCGCAGCAAATGCTTTGGCCCAGCGCAGACAATACTGCGTTCTGCGCAACCCCCGCTTTATTACTGAATTTTGTTGTTACACCATTGTCATCGACCGCTGTGGCAATGATCACATGACCATTGCCGTTGGCCAATAATGCTTGCGCAAAGGGGCTTGGGCTATTCGGGTCAAATGCCGGATCTAATTTGTCCGCTTCATTTCCTGCGGACACCACAACCACAATGCCAGCCAATGTCGCGCGACTTATCGCGTTGCGCAGCGCGCTACTTGCGCCACCCGCGCCGCCGAGCGAAATATTAATGACGCGCGCTTTATTGTCGACGGCACGGTCAACACCAGCAGCAATAGCAGAATCGAAGAACGAACATCCCGCTTCGTCCACGCCCGTACTTGCTGCGGTGCAGCTTCCCGCTTGATCAGCGCGCAAGGCCAATATTGTGGCGTTGTAAGCTATACCGTGGACATCGCGGTCGTCCTTGGCGGCAGCCAAAACGCGCGAAACGGTTGTTCCGTGACCATCATCGTCGCCAAGCGGCCGGTTCGCACCGGTTACATCCCCCGACTGGGCATGGATTCGGCCCACAAACTCATGACTATTTGGATCAATCCCTGAATCAATTACGCCAACCGTGACCCCGCGGCCACTCGCCCCCGCTTGATAGGCCACGATAGCCCGATGAAAACTTGGGCCGTCTGACTGGATATATTCTGGGGTTGTAAAACTAGGCGGTGGTGGGGGTGGGGTTGGTACCGGTGGCACCGGTGGTAAATCGGACGAAGGTGGAGCCGGCAGCGGTGTCGGGCGGACGTCGTTTCCTCCGCAAGCCGACAACGCGAGTGCGAAAATGGCCGAACTGCCAATTGCAATTTTGCGTCCAAAACGCAGTTCATCCATTAGAATGCCACTTTCCGCGATAGAACTTACATTCACGCATTATTCGCTTTTGCTAATCGTAACGTCCCCGTTGAGTAAAGCTGCTTTTCTAGCTAGGCAGTTGGATGCATTCCCGTTTCGACCATATCGACAGTTGGATTTTTGATCTAGACTTAACCCTTTACGGGCCAGAGGCAAATATCATGGCGCAAGTTCGAGATCGAATTGCGTTATATGTTGAACGATATTTTAACATCAGCTCAGACGCTGCGCACCACATCCGGCATACTTATTGGAAGAAATATGGCACCACGCTGGGCGGATTAATGGCCGAACATAGCGTTGACCCGCATGGTTATCTCGATTTCGTCCATGATGTGGACATGAGCTTGTTACATCCTGCGCCGGATCTCCGCGGTCAGATCGAAGCTTTACCCGGACGCAAGCTGATCTTCACCAATGCAGATGCACCTTATGCGCATCGGGTTTTGGCGGCGCGTGGCCTTGATGGCGTGTTTGAAGATATATTCGACATTCACCGGATGCAGCATGTCCCAAAGCCTGCATCGGCGAGCTATGACAGGCTTTGCAATGAGCTCCATATCGACCCCACTCGCGCGCTTTTTGTCGAGGACTCCGCGCATAATCTCGGTCCGGCAAAGGCCTTGGGCATGACAACTATCTGGGTGTATCACGACATCGCAGTTGACAGACGCGATGCCGAGCCATTTATCGATCACGAGATTGCCGACATAAGTGGATGGCTTTCGTCACTCCACACCATTGAAAGAACGATATGACCGACCAACTTGCCACAATCATTGATGCCGCATGGGACGCACGCGACGGCGTTTCCAGCGCTACCAAAGGCGAAGTACGCGACGCGGTGCAGTCAGCTTTGGCTGGCTTAGATGATGGCTCTTACCGCGTTGCGGAGAAGCTGGCGGGCAGTTGGCAGGTTCACCAGTGGTTGAAAAAAGCTGTGCTTTTGTCTTTCCGCCTCAATGACAATATTTTGGTCGATGGCGGGGCGTCCGGTGCACCTGCTTACGATAAGGTGCCTTCAAAATTCTGCGATTGGGATGCCGATCGTTTTCGCCATGCAGGTTTCCGCGTTGTACCAGGTGCCGTCGCCCGCCATGGCAGCTATGTCGGCAAAAACGTCATCCTGATGCCGAGCTTTGTCAACATCGGCGCGCGCGTGGACGAGGGGACGATGGTCGACACTTGGGCTACCGTCGGCAGTTGCGCGCAAATTGGAAAGAATGTGCATTTGTCCGGTGGCGTTGGCATTGGCGGCGTGTTGGAACCATTGCAGGCCGGGCCAGTAATCATCGAAGACAATTGCTTCATCGGAGCGCGGTCAGAAGTTGTCGAGGGCGTGATCGTCGAAGAAGGTGCCGTTCTGTCCATGGGCGTATTCATCAGCTCAACCAGCAAGATTATCGATCGCACGACAGGCGAGATATTCGTTGGCCGCGTCCCCGCTTACTCGGTCGTGGTGCCCGGCTCAATCCCCGGCAAGGCCTTGCCCGATGGCAGCCCCGGGCCCAATTTGTCCTGCGCCGTGATCGTCAAGCGCGTCGATGCGCAGACCCGTGCAAAGACCGCAATCAACGACCTGTTGAGGGATTAACTCGACGAACTGAGTATCTTGTGAAGTAATCCCGTTGCAATTCTGATTGAATCGCTCCATAAAATCAGAGCGGACCGGGCCCCTCTGACGCTCGCTTCTTCGGAAGGAACGTGATGTCGGCCGCATCGGATGTTTCCGGTGCATTGGTCAGGCGGTCTTCACATACCCCCGAAATACGCTAAACCAAGCCCGGAACATCCGATTGAACTTAAACAATGTTCAAAGAGGATGAGCTATGACATTTTCGTCATTCCGATTGTTGCAATATCACCAGAAAATTGACCGCGAGTTGCGCGCCGAAATTAACCGGCGCTGGCCCGATATGTTCCGCATTCAAAAACTGAAGCGGCTTAAGCTAGCGATCAAAGATCGACTTGAGAGCCATGCAAAAGCCCCTTTGCGAGGGCCATTGCGACTTAGAAAAATCTAAAATTTTAAAACTTACGCACCACGCGGGTATTCGACCGCGTGGTGCACGGCATTAGTTAAAACAGGGAATATTTCATGGAATTTTTGACAATGGATTGGTTGGGGACACCGGTCTGGTTTTGGTTGGCTTTTCTGAGCATTGTTATCACGCTCACAGCTTTTGACCTTGGCATCCTGCATAAAGAAGACAAGGAAATGGGCATCGCCGAGAGCCTGAAGCTGTCGGCTTTCTACATCAGCATTGCACTGCTGTTTGGCCTATGGGTCTGGCTCCAAAAAGGCGCCTACATGGGCATGAAATATTATACAGGCTTTTTCATCGAAAAGGCGCTGTCGATTGACAATGTCTTTGTCATCAGCCTGATATTTACCTTCTTCGCAATACCGCGCAAATATCAATACCGTGCGCTTTTGTGGGGTATTATAGCGGTCATCGTGTTGCGTGGTTTAATGATCGCGGCAGGTGCTGCCATTGTGCAGGAATATTATTGGACGCTCTACATTTTCGCAGTTTTCCTCGTAGGAACTGGCATCAAAATGCTGTTCACTGGTGATCAGGAGATGGACGTCGCCAAGAACCCAGTCGTAAAATATATCTCAACACATATGCGCGTGACCAAGGAACTTCATGCCGAGAAGTTTTTCGTCAAGGTGCCTGACGAGAAGACGGGCAAGATGGTGCGTGCAGCCACGCCATTGTTCTTGGCGCTGGTCGTCATCAACCTAGCTGACCTTGTGTTTGCGGTGGACTCGGTGCCCGCGATCTTTGCGATCACAACCGATACCTTCATTGTCTATACGTCGAATATCATGGCCATATTGGGCCTGCGTGCTTTGTATTTTGCGTTGGCAGCGATGGTCCATCGCTTCCATTATCTCAAATACGCTCTGGCACTTGTTTTGGTGTTCATTGGATCAAAGATCTTCGTGTCAGACTTCCTGCTAGAGGGAGAGAAGTTCCCACCGGTCTTGAGCCTTGGCGTCACCTTCGGTTTGATCTTGGGCGGCATCCTGTTTTCCCTCTGGAAAACTAAGGATGACAGCCAAGCGCAAGCACCACTTTAAAGCGCAGGCTTCGCACCTGCACAGCAGCTATCAACGCCGGTCTTTGGTTGGTGCGTTAAAGTCGGGCGGTTTGTTGGCTAACCAGTCTACAAACCGTCCGATTTCGTCATGCGCCAATAAAGCGTCGACAGTAGCGAAGCGCTTTTCGAGATCGCTGTTCGTGAAATTGGCGTGGATGGTGCGGTGACAAATTGGGTGCACCGGCTGACGCGCTTTCCCGCCCCGGCTTTTGGGCACGGGATGGTGCCATTCGGTCACGTTCCCCATTGGGCGGGAGCAAAGCCAGCAGTTTAATTCTGGCTCCGCCGATGCATCATCCGGCTCATAATGATCACGAATTTTTCGTGCCATAAAGGTTTCTCTGCGACCAACCGTTCAAATGATTAGTTTTTGCTAGGTCCAAGCAAATCGAGCACAGCAGCGGTTGTTGCCTCAATCCCCAATCGAACAGATGGTTCTGGATCAATTTTGAACAAAGGAGAATGGTGGCCCGCCACTGGCGCCCCGCCATTTTTGGCTGCGGCAATCCATGCGGGATTGCTCCCTCCAACTGCGAAATAATAGCCAGGGATGCCATATTGTTGATCGACAAAGAAGGCGAAGTCTTCCGCGCCCATATTGGTCTGGCGGAATGGTATCACCACATCCTTACCCAAGGTATTTGCGATAGCTCCGTTCAAACGGCGAGCAAGCGCGCCATCATTGACCGTCACCGGTGTGCTTTCTTTCACCGTGACAATGGGCAATTTGTCCTGTGGTAAGCCATGCGCCGCGCCAATGCCCTTGGCGACCCGCTCAATGGAGGCAATGAGCTGATCCCGCACGGCCTGACTGTTGGAACGCACCGTTACCTGCAAATCGGCATATTCGGATATAATATTGTGTTTTGTCCCGGCGTGGAAAGCGCCAACAGTAATCACGCCAGGGTCCAATGGTCCCTTTTCGCGGCTGATAATTGATTGCAGTCCGACAACGATCTGCGAGGCAATATAGACCGGATCGCGGCCCAAATGCGGAGCGGCACCATGCGTTGCGATGCCCGGAACGCGGATATCGACGCTGTCGGCGGACGAATATTGAATGCCTTCTGAAGCCGCGATTTTGCCAGTCTCAAGCTCTGCCGCGACATGGAAGGCCAGTGCATAATCCGGCTTTGGAAAACGGGTGTACAGCCCATCCTGTATCATCGCCTTTGCGCCACCAACACGCTCTTCCGCCGGTTGGACGATAAACAATACCGTCCCCTTCCAGCGATCCTTCATACGCGCCAACTGACGCGCGGTGCCTACCAATGAGGTGATATGCACATCATGTCCGCACGCATGCATCACAGGCATTTCAAGGCCATCAACGCCGACCTGCTTGACGGTAGACGCATTGGCAAGACCCGACCGCTCCTGCACAGGAAGACCGTCCATGTCGGCGCGGATAAGGACCACCGGACCATCGCCATTTTTCAACATGCCAACAACACCCGTGCCGCCGACTTTCTCGGTTACGAGCATGCCGGGGACAGCACGCAATTCCTGCGCCATGCGCGCGGCGGTCTTAAATTCACGGAACGACAATTCGGGGTTGCGATGAAAATGGTCCCACAGGCTCGCCAGCGACTTGTCATAATCGGCCTTGATCGAGTCAGCGTAGTCCGGCTGCGCCGCAGCCGGCGTTACGACCAATGCGCTGGCCAATAATGCGCCTAAAATGGACTTTTTCATCATTTTACTTCCCCCTTATAATCCCAATTTTTGGTTACCTGCTCTTACGCTATCATGGGCACCGGTCAAAGCAATGCCCGACTGTCGAAAATTCATCGACCATGGTCACGAAGCGGTAAAAGCCCCTGCGTTCGGCAGGATTGATCCAAAAACCTGCGCGTAGCGAATATGCCTCCCCCACATGGCCGAACCAGCGACGACCGGCCTTGTCAGTCAACCAATGTACGCCAAGGCCATAGCCTGTAAAATAGCCTTTATCATCATCGCCATTTTTGCCGTCAAAGGTCCAGACGGGGCCAATCATCTGCGCAAAACTCTTGCGCGACAGCAAGGGCGCACCGTCGCGCAACATTAACTGACCGATTTTTGCTAAATCGCGCGCCGAAATACGCAAGCCACCTTGCGGGCTGAAAGCCGACCCATTGCGGCCAATTTGGTAGAGCTTGTCGACGTCGCAACTGCCGTCGCTGGCGGGGTAAACTGCGCATGGATCAGGCCCATGCATCGGAGCATCACGTGCAAGATCTCCATTGGGTCGCAATAATGTGACCGCTTTTGCGCGCCGTCCGTCGCTGCACCCGGCACCCCAATTATAACAGGCATCCAACCCAAGCGGCATCAACACCAGCCGCGCCATCAGGCGGTCAAACCTCTCGCCCGTTGCGCCTTCCATTACTGCCGCAATCAAAGGTGAATTGATATTTGCGTAAGAAAAATAAGTGCCCGGCGCGTGGACCAATTCCCATGCCTTAGGGTTAGCAAGTACGGCCTCAAGGCTGCCATCCAATGGTACGATATAGTCCACAGTGTCACGCAAACCGCTTTGATGCGATAACAAGGCGCGTAAGGTAATCGGCGCATCGGGAAAAGACGGGTTGCGGACCCGCCAACCCAGATAGTCATTAACGTCTCGATCGAGGTCGAGCTTGCCTTGCTCGACAAGCCGCATGACGCCAATAGCGACGACCAATTTCGAAATAGACGCAACCCGCGCTGGGTCATCTATGGTCACGGCCCGCCCGGCAACGCCTGCATCGCCCGTAACTATCTCTGGGATGATTCTATCCGATGTGAAGTCGACTTTGACCATTGCAGGCCGGATAGCGGTTTGGCCAGATAGCGTTTCCGAACGACCGGACGCTGACCATCCGAAGGCCATCACTATCGCAAGCGTTGCACAAGCTAAGCATATGTTGCGTAGATATATCATGACGCGGGACAGTCACCCATATATTTGCCGTTTGCTTTGCCCTGCATCGCGACCTTGCCGACAATAGGCAGACGAACATCAACCGTGCTGTCATAGTTGAATTCGGTTTTGCCCATGACACCGTTAAGTTCCATGTCCACGCGGCCTATGCTATCCATACCGCAAGAGAATTTCATACGCACATTTTGCCCGGAAACATCGAACGCCTCGTAAACGCATTTTTCGGCGCCATTGCCGACAAAGAAATCCGCCGCTGGCTTTTTGGCTTCGGCATCGGTCAAGCAACTTTGGCTGGAAGTGCTTTTCGACACTTTATTCATGATTTGCTGCTTTTGGGCTTTACCCAATGTCGGAACATTGATGTCTGTAAAGACAAAATTGGTTTCCCAAAGTCCGGCCTTCATCGGAATGAACGCATCATAGTCCATCGCGGCGGTATCGATGATGCCATTGGCGCCTTTATCTGCGTTACCGTCAGCTTCCTTGTCCGAACATGCGGATAATCCCAGCGCGGCTGCGTAAAGAAGGACAAATCTAAGCATTGACGCACATCCTTATTTCTCTCGACCATATTTGTGTCGCCGCCGCAGCCAAAAGGCAACAGCGATAAAAAATATCTGCAGTATAGGGAAATAAACTTGGTGCATCGGCTTGCATTCCGATGCACGCCTCTTGCCCTTGCTGCGTGCAAAGCACATAAAGCGAACATGGCAGAGCTCATCATCCGCCGTGGGTTGGAAGAACCGGACACTGTTGGCACCTTCACCCCGCACCGCCCCGAACGTCCCGCCAAGTTGGAAGGTGGCAGGCTGTTTAAAATCGTGTCGGATTACGCGCCGGCGGGTGACCAGCCGACGGCTATTCGCGAACTTGTTGACACGGCACTGACGGGGGAAAAGAACCAGGTTCTGTTAGGCGTAACCGGGTCGGGCAAGACTTTTACCGTCGCCAAGGTGATAGAGGCGTTGCAGCGTCCTGCGCTTATCCTTGCTCCAAATAAGATATTGGCGGCGCAGTTATACGGCGAATTTAAAAGCTTTTTTCCCGACAATGCCGTTGAATACTTCGTGTCTTATTATGATTATTATCAGCCCGAGGCCTATGTCCCGCGCAGCGACACCTACATTGAGAAAGAATCCAGCGTAAACGAAGCAATTGACCGGATGCGCCATTCGGCGACCCGGTCATTGTTGGAACGCGATGATGTTATTATCGTCGCATCGGTATCTTGCATTTACGGCATCGGATCAGTCGAAACATATTCCGCGATGATTTTCGATCTGAAAAAGGGCGAGAGCGTGGATCAGCGCGAGTTGATCCGCAAGCTGGTGGCGCTGCAGTATAAACGCAATGACATGGGCTTTGCTCGGGGTAATTTCCGGGTGCGTGGCGACAATCTTGAAATCTTCCCGTCGCATTATGAAGATACCGCATGGCGGGTCAGTTTTTTTGGTGACGAGATTGAGGAAATTGCCGAGTTCGACCCGCTAACCGGCCAAACCGGCGCGAAGCTGAACAGCGTGCGCATCTATGCCAACAGTCATTATGTGACCCCCGGCCCAACAATGAAGCAAGCCAGCGAAGCGATCCGCTTTGAGCTGACCGAGCGACTCAAGGAGCTTGTTTCCGAAGGCAAGTTGCTGGAGGCGCAGCGGTTGGAAGAGCGGACGAATTTCGATCTCGAAATGATTGCCGCAACAGGTTCGTGCGCGGGTATCGAGAATTATTCGCGCTTTCTCACTGGGCGCTTACCCGGGGAGCCGCCGCCGACCTTGTTTGAATATCTGCCCGACAATGCGCTCTTGTTCGTAGACGAAAGCCACCAAACGGTGCCGCAAATTGGCGCCATGGCCAAGGGCGACCATCGGCGTAAGCTGACCTTGGCCGAATATGGTTTCCGCTTGCCATCCTGTATCGACAACCGCCCGCTGCGTTTCAACGAATGGGACATTATGCGCCCCCAAACGGTCTGCGTATCGGCAACGCCGGGCGGGTGGGAGATGGAACAATCGGGCGGCGTTTTTGCCGAACAGGTCATTCGGCCAACGGGCCTTATCGACCCGCCGGTGGAGATCAAGCCTGTCGAAGATCAAGTGCAGGATTGCATCAACGAATGCCGCAAAACGGCAGAGGCAGGTTTTCGTACGTTAGTCACTACGCTGACCAAACGTATGGCGGAGGACCTGACCGAGTTCATGCATGAGGCAGGGTTGCGCGTGCGCTACATGCACAGCGATGTAGAAACGCTGGAGCGCATTGAACTAATCCGTGATTTGCGGCGCGGCGTGTATGATGTGCTGGTGGGCATCAACTTGCTGCGGGAAGGTCTCGATATTCCCGAATGCGGTTTGGTCGCGATATTGGATGCCGACAAAGAAGGCTTCTTGCGTAGCGAAACGTCATTAATCCAGACAATAGGCCGCGCGGCGCGCAACGTAGAAGGCCGCGTGATCCTATATGCCGACCGTATGACCGGCAGCATGGAACGCGCTATTCGCGAAACAGATCGTCGTCGCGAAAAGCAGCACGCGTACAATGTTGAACATGGGATAACCCCGGCCACAATAAAGCGCGATATCCATGATATCGTTGCCGACACCGCAAGCCGCGATTCCGTACTTGTGGAAATTGACGCCGATGGCGCCAACAACCTCGTTGGGCATAATTTGCGGGCCTATATTGACGATCTGGAAAAGAAGATGCGCGCCGCTGCCGCTGATCTGGAATTTGAAGAGGCAGGCCGCCTGCGCGACGAAATCCGGTCACTCGAGGCAACCGAGCTTGGATTGCCGCATCAGCAACATGTCGCTGCGCCAAAAGGCCGCGCAACCGAGGGACAGCCAGGCACACGCAAAATGCGTTATGGCAAGACGCAGCGCAAATTCGGGAAATAGAACCTAGTTCAGAAGCCGCAGCACCGCCGAAAGACCAGCAACGCCAAGGACGGCCGCGACAAAGCTGCGCCACACATTCGGTGGCACCCTGCCAAAAGATTTCGCGCCAAGCCAGTTACCGGCAAGCACGGACGGAAACAACAAAAGCGACAGCCACAATAAGCGCGCGTTCGCAAGGCCAAGGGCAAAAGAAGATATCGTGCCGGCAATTGCGGTGGCGAAAAACACTAGCATCATCGACGCCCTTGCTTCGGTGGGCGGGATCGGTTGCCGCAGATAAAAGGGCACGACGGGTGGCCCGGGCATGGCGGCAAAACCGGTTAAAACACCCGAGGCTATTCCAGTCAGCGCGGTTTCCTTTGGTCCCGGGCGAAGCTGCCCTCTTTGCGGCAGCAGCACGAGCACAAACGCCCCAATGGCGATGCCAGCTATCATCAAACGCGCCAAATCTGGGCTGGTGTGCATTAGCAGCCATATCCCCAGCGGTGTTGCCAACATGGCGAACGCCGCAATCATCAACGCACTTTGTCGGTGGGCGTCGGCGTAAATGACTTTCAAGCCGACAGGTCCAATTAACACCTGGAGCAATATCGCGATGACCACAGCATCGCCCGGCTTCACAATCAACCCAAACAAAGGCACAAGAATAATGGCCATGCCAAAGCCGGTCAGCCCGCGAATATAGGCCGCGCCGAATGTCATTGCCGCCAATAGCAATAATTGCACCGCGGCGATTCCAATCAGGTCTTGAATGTTCAGTGCCCCATGGCGGCATGATCAGCCGCAGTCAGTGGTTTTTCCGCAGCCACGCCCTTTTTGTCGAGCCATGCCTGCATGTCCTTTATCTCGGCTTCTTGCGCGGTGATTACTTTTTGCGCAAGCGCGCGAACTTCGGGGTCCTTACCATGCTCCAGCGCAACCTTCGCCATATCAACCGCCCCCATATGGTGCGGGATCATGCCTTGCATAAACGCGATGTCGGCGTCGGCATTGATATTGCCCATGCCGGAATGCATCTTGTCATTAGCAGCGGCATAAGCCTTTTGCGCCGCGTTGTAACTGGCGGCAGCGTCCACCGTTGCTACTGGTGTCGCGGCGCTTTCATCCGAAGTAGGCTGCTGACACGCGGCCAAGAAAGCTACGGCAACAAGAGTTAATGGAAGTGTTTTCATCACCATCTCCTTAAAGATCGTCTTAACGCAAATCCGGCGGTGTTGCTTCGTGCGATAGCATCTCAATTGCCTCGTCCAGCGTCATGATGCGCTGACCGTCGGAACCAAGGCTGCGGATTGCAACCTTGCCTTCTTCGGCCTCACGCATGCCGACCACCAGCAAATGCGGCACTTTGGCCACGCTATGTTCGCGCACCTTATAATTGATTTTTTCATTACGCGTATCTGTCTCGACACGAATGCCCGCCGCCTTCAACTTTGCGGTGACATCATGGGCATAGCCATCGGCCTCCGACGTGATCGTCGCGACCACCGACTGCACAGGCGCAAGCCAGACAGGAAAACGGCCCGCATAATGTTCGATCAAAATACCGATGAAGCGCTCATAGCTGCCGAAAATCGCGCGGTGCAGCATGACGGGGCGATGACGTGCGCCATCCTCGCCAACATAGCTAGCGTCGAGTCGCTCTGGTAGCACGCGATCGGACTGGATGGTGCCCACCTGCCATGTGCGGCCAATAGCATCGGTCAAGTGCCATTCCAACTTTGGCGCATAGAATGCCCCTTCGCCTGGCAATTCTTCCCAACCAAACTCGGCAGTGGCAAGTCCAGCGCGAACCACGGCATCGCGCAATTCGTTTTCTGCCTTGTCCCAATCCGCGTCTGAACCGAACCGCTGTTCGGGGCGGAGTGCGAGTTTGATTGAATAGGTAAATCCAAATTCCTTGTAGACCCGGTCCGCGAGCGCGCAGAACGCCTGCACCTCTTCAACAATCTGGTCTTCACGGCAGAAAATATGCGCATCATCTTGCGTGAACTGACGCACGCGCATCAGGCCATGCAAAGCGCCATGTGGTTCATTGCGGTGGCAGCAACCATTTTCGTAAATACGCATCGGTAGGTCGCGATAGGATTTAATGCCCTGACGGAAGATGAGGACATGTGCCGGACAGTTCATAGGCTTCAGCGCCATCCAGTCGGCATCGCCCGAAATCACCGGACCTTCGTCATCGACATTGGGCACTTCATCAGGAATGACGAACATGTTAGCGCGATATTTGCCCCAATGTCCCGATTGCTCCCACTGTCGTGCGTCCATGACTTGCGGCGTTTTGACCTCCTTATAGCCGGCACCATCAATCGCCCGGCGCATATAGGCCTCAAGTTCGCGCCAGATCAGATAGCCATTGGGATGCCAGAATACCGAACCATGCGCCTCTTGTTGCAAATGGAATAGGTCCATATCTTGGCCCAAACGGCGATGGTCGCGCTTTGCGGCCTCTTCCAGCCGAAGCAGATGGGCGTCCAGTTGCTTTTTATTCAGCCAACCAGTCCCATAAATGCGGCTTAATTGCGGATTATTCTGGTCGCCGCGCCAATAGGCCCCGGCAACCCGCGTAAGCTTGAAGGCCGCTGGGTCCAGCTTTCCGGTCGAGGCCAGATGCGGGCCACGACACATATCCATCCAATCATCACCGGACCAATAGACAGACAGTTCCTCACCCCCGGGCAGTTCCGCTGCCCATTCGGCCTTGAATCTCTCGCCTGCATTTTGCCATGTCGCAATCAAGGCGTCACGCGTCATCACTTCGCGGCGCAGCGGCTTGTCAGCGCGGATGATCGCACGCATTTGCTCTTCAATCGCGGGTAAGTCATCCATCGTGAACGGCCCGCGCGCGGCAGGTGCCATCACGTCATAATAAAAACCGTCATCGGTAGAAGGGCCAAAAGTGATTTGCGTACCGGGAAACAGCGTCTGCACTGCTTCTGCCAAGACATGTGCAAAGTCGTGGCGGGCGAGCTCAAGCGCGTCTGCCTCATCACGGGCCGTTACCAACGCCAGTTCAGCATCGGCCTCAATCGGACGCATGATATCGCGCAATTCACCATCCACCCGCGCCGCAATCGCCGCCTTGGCAAGCCCAGGGCCAATGGCAACCGCAATATCCGCAGGGGTAGTGCCACGCGCAACTTCACGGGCGGAGCCATCGGGAAGGGTGACACGGATCATCTCGGACATGGATTATATTGCTTTCAACTGCGGTTAGAAGCGCTCCTTTGCCAGCCTAGAGGCGAAGTCGCAAGTGCGCAGCCATTGCCCCCCGAACAAGACGCGCATCTTAAGAAGTTCAACTAGTCCTTGGTCTTTTCGCTACGATAGGGGACGAAGTCACCCAGGCTGCAAACGCCGCCGGTCATACCTGTGGTCCGGTCCACCAGACGGATGATGTCACCTTTGCATTTTTGGCTGCCAAATTGCTCAGACACCATGATGTCATCGTCACGCGCCAGCCCGCTGCACGCAGAGCGCAGTTTGTTTTGGAACACCAAGCGGCCTGACACTCGGTAGAGCAAGATATTGTCGCTAACGCGAATGGTGTTGGTGGCGCTAAAGTCGCTGATGCAACTTACAGGCGTACCCGCGACCTTACCGCTCAGTTCTTTCATCAAGACCGCGCTCTGTTTCTCGGTCAACGGCTTAGGTGTGCTGTCCACCTTGCCGCACGCGGCCACCAGCGTTAGCGAGAGGACCAAGGTAAACAGTTTAAATTTATCCATCGATTTGCTCCGGTTCAGGCGAACATCATAACATATACGCTAGAGGATTAACCACAGTTTATCCGATAAATGTCGCAATATGCCGTTTTTCGCCCGGGGTGACGTGCACGACCGCGTTGCTAAGGTCTGCATCCAAAGGACCGTCCATCATCGCGATGGCACGCGCGCCGCTTTCGGTTTCTAACAAAAGGGTTGCTGGACCGAAGCCATCTTTGCCCGCGGGCCGCACAAAGCTGCGTACCCGCGCTTTGCCTTGCGGCGCATCATCGAGCGCGAGCGGTGTTGCTGCATAGCCCTTTGCCACATCGCCGGACCAGGCGATGCGCGGCTGCATTGCCGTGTAAATACCAACCGCCTGCTTTGACATTACGCCGCCATTGGCAGTGACCAAGGCGGGCTTAGATCCATCACGGCGCAACGCATCGACCATAGCGGCGATGTTATACATGGCGTAGCCATTACCCGGCCCACCAAAGAAGCTAAGCCCGCCAGTGAGCGTATAGTCGCCAAGCGCTCGGCCGGCATCTTGCATGCTGTCTACCGCAGCGAACACCGCACAAGGAAAGCAACTGTAAATGTCCACTGGGCCAAGGTCGGTTGCCGCGACGCCGGCTTGATCAAGCGCCGCGGGAATTGCGAAATCCAGTGCGGCAGACCGGTGAATAATGGCACGTTCGGACAAGGGTGGCTCCGCCGCCTCGGCAGCGCCGGCCAACCAAACCCATTTATCTTGTGGCACGCCCAATTCACGCGCCTTGCCTGCACTGGTCAGAATGACCGCGCCGCCCAAATCGACCGCGTCCTGCGCCACATGCCAGCGCCGGTAGATATCGGTCAGCGGGTAATTGCCATTGTCATCGCTCTGCAATGCCTCGGGAGATCGAAAACCGGGAAATTGGGCATGATTGCGGGTGTCCGCTTTAATGGAAAAGGCAGACCATAAAGCCGTCATCTGCAGCGCATAAGCATCGCCGTCCAACTGCAGCGCCATCCTCCGTGCATTTTCAATGAGGCTATACGCCAGCGGCATCGAAATAATGCCATGACGAATTTCAGTACGGCTTAAGATGGGAAAGCTGGACAGCCGATTGTCGAACGGGGTGTCAGACGCCAGGCGCCAGTCTAATGTCACCCCAGCCTTGCGTGCGCGCTTGGCAGTGCCCGTCGCCTCAGCCCCTACCAACAGCGCAATTTCACAAGTACCGCGCTTTATCTCACCCGCAAGCTCGTTCACCATCGCTTGCGGACTTTGTCCACCAACATCGGCATAGATTAGACGTTTTGCCGTGACCCCACCCGCTGCGCCAAAGGCTTCAGGCGTATTATCAGGGGAGCCGGTGCCCAGGCTGACACCGCTATCCTCAAAAGTCCGAATGGCGGCAATGGTGTCGATTGCAACGGAAACGGCTTGCGGCTGCCCGGTATCGTCAAGGGCTGCCTTGATAGCGGCGCCTGCCAAGTCGCGTGGAGCGGGCCATTCACCCGCGACTGTCTTGCGACTAGATTCGCCTACACCAATAATTACTGGCGCGCTCGCATCAAAATTGGCCATTTGGGTCTCCCAATTATCTCTTAACTGCACGCTTAAATATGCTAGCAAGCTATGCAAGAGATAAGGAGAGCGCACATGGCGAAATGGCCGAAATTGACATGGGACACAGAACCAACGGGGCCGTTGAAGGGCATCAAGGTTGTGGACATGGCCACAGTTGTGCTTGGCCCTTATGCAACAGTGCAATTGGCCGATTTGGGTGCAGAGGTCATCAAGATCGAAAATAGTGAGGGCAATACGCCAGGCGACATGATGCGCCATGGCGGCGATTCGCCTACCAAACAGCATGGACCGATTTTCACAGCCCTCAACCGCAACAAAAAAGCCATTAACCTCAACATCAAAAAGCCTGAGGACAAAGCTGTACTCGAGGCTTTGTTGGAAGAAGCCGACGTGTTCATCCACAATGTCCGCATGGCGGGCGTCGAGCGGTTGGGCTTTGGCTATGAGGCGGTGAAGGCCATCAACCCCAATATCATATATGTGCATTGCGCAGGCTTTGGCGCAGGCGGTGTCTATGGCGAGCGGCAGGCATATGACGACCTCATTCAAGCCGCCTCAGGTTTTGCGGCATTAAGTGAGCAGCGCGATGGCGGGCGCCCAACTTATTCCCCCAGCCTTGTAGCCGACAAAGTCAGCGGTCTGTTCGCCGCCAATGCCACGATGGCCGCATTGCTTGGCCGTGCGGGCGGTCAAGGCGGGCAATTTGTGCAAGTCCCCATGTTTGAATGCTTCACCTGGTTCAACATGGTCGAAAATTTGTGGGGTGAAACCTTCATTCCTGGTAATGGACGCATGGGCTATACACGCTCGGTCAACCCGCGTCGGCGTCCGTATCCGACTAAGGATAGCTTCATTGCTATCGTCCCATATAATGACCGGCAATGGGCAACATTTTTTGAACTGGGCGGGCGGCCCAACGTCTTCGATGACCCGCGCTTTTCCACTTATCAAGAACGCACCAAGCACACCGGCGAATTATATGCGTTAATTGAGGAAGTCAGTGCGACTCGGACAACCGCTGAATGGCTTGACCTTTTGGCGCAGCATGACATTCCGGCGATGAAATATAACCGTATGGCCGATGTGCTAGCCGACCCGCATTTGGCCGATGTCGGCTTTTTTGAAGAACGGGAATCGCCCGATTTCGGTAAATATCGATCAATGAAACACCCCGTACATTATGCGGGGACACCCTTATCCAACTACGCTCATCCGCCGATGCTAGATGCCGATGGCGATGAGATTAAGGCTGCGTTGGGGATGTAGCGCCCTCTTCCTAAGGCCAGGATAACCTAAACCAGCAGTCCGCGCATGATCAGGTCAATGGTATGCTCGCGATAGGCATCGCGCATATTTTCGTCAAAATCGTCCTGATTGTAACAATGGCGCAGAACCAAACGCGATGAATAAAAACGGTCGGCTGCGCCCGTTACGGTGAAGTAGAAAAATTGCGGATCGGTTTTGCGGAACTTACCCGCCTTTATACCCTGCGCAATCAGCACTTCGTAAACATTGGAAATCGGCTTGAGGTACAGTTCCGCAATGCGCGCCGCTTCAGCAGGGGCGCTGTCACGGACCATACGCATCAGCAAGCGGTTGAGATAGGGAAAGGCGTGATATGTATCGATGACAGCGCCAATATGGATACGTAATTTTTCGGCAGGCTGCATGTCTTTTGCCACCAATGCGCCGAGACTTTGCACGATATTGCCCATGTCGCGATCGAGCAATGCCAACATGAGGCCGTTTTTGTTGCCAAAATAATATTTGACCAAGGCGCTGTTCAACCCAGCGCGCAGCGACAATTCCGACAATGACAGGTCAATGGTATCGCCTTCGCGCATGATCTGGCTAGCGGCCTCAATCAATTGGTCGCGCGCATTGTTGCCATCGGCTGAATCGCTAGCCAGTCTTGGTCCTGTTGTCGCCATTGGTGCCCGCCCCCTTTACCTAAGGTTACTTATAAACAGGTTCGTCCCACCATGGGAAGAAGTCAGGCAAGTCTGCCGATACCTTGTCGGGGTATGCCGGGCTGCGCTTTTCGAGAAAGCTGGCAATACCCTCTTTCGCATCACCTGATCGCGCACGGCGGTAAATGGCTCGGCTGTCTATTGCGTGCGCGGCCATGGGGTGGTCGGCCGCCGAGAGCCTCCACAACATAGCGCGCGTGAGGGCAATGGACACCGGCGCCGTATTGTCAGCTATCTCACGCGCTAGCGCGCGCGCCGCTTCCATTAACTCGGTCGGCGCGTGTACAGAGCGGACGAGGCCACCGTTCAATGCCTCTACGGCGTCAAATACCCGGCCAGTCATGCACCATTCCAAGGCCTGTTGCATGCCAACCAAGCGCGGCAGGAACCAACTAGAGGCCGCCTCTGGCACAATCCCGCGCCGTGCAAAGACAAAGCCGAAGCGTGCAGTGTCGCTCGCCAAACGGAAATCCATTGGCAATTGCATAGTCGCGCCAATGCCCACCGCAGCGCCGTTGATGGCGCCGATAACGGGTTTTTTGCATTGAAAAATTCGCAGCGTTAGCCGCCCACCTGAGTCCCGCACGCGCTCGTCCGAAAGCGATTCCACCTCTGATCGACTCGCAAACACATCACCACCCGCATCCGGCGTAAGGTCCGCACCCGCACAAAAGGCGCGTTCACCGGACCCAGTAACAATGACAGCACGCACGGCATCATCGGCGTCGACCAAATCAAATGCCGTGCACATCTCGCGCATCATAACATTGGTAAATGCATTCATCTTTTCGGGACGATGCATCGTGATCGTGGCGATGCCGTCAGCGACAGCATATTGGATTTGGGTGAATTCGGTCATCACTTGCACACCTCTATATTCAGTTCCACCCGCACCCTTTATTCTATCGGTGTCGCGCCCAGTCTAGACATTTATAAGTCACCCACGACCTCAAAATGTCTCAATGATGCGCGACCCGAACGGAATGTGCTGCGTTTAACGCGGCGCCATCCGGATCGCACCGTCGATACGCACGTCTTCACCGTTGAAATACCCACATTCGATCATCGTCATAGCAACTTGTGCAAATTCATGCGGATGGCCAAGGCGCTTCGGGAACGGCACAGATGCAGCAAGCGCATCTTTCACGGCTTGCGGTGCACCATTCATCAACGGCGTGTTGAAAATGCCCGGCAGGATAGTGTTCACGCGAATGCCCTCGCTCATCAAATCTCGCGCGATTGGCAAGGTCATGCCGACAACGCCGCCCTTTGAGGCGGAATAAGCCGCTTGGCCCATCTGGCCGTCCTCAGCCGCTACCGACGCAGTATTCACCATCGCGCCACGCTCGCCATCTTCCATGGGTTCAAGCGTCAACATACCAGCCGCCGACTTTGCGATGCAGCGGAAAGTACCAACGAGGTTGATCTGAATAATGCGGTCAAAAGCATCGAGGGGAAAATGCTTAATCGAACCGTCTTCCTTGGAACGGCTGGCGGTCTTGGCGGCATTGCCAGTACCCGCGCAATTGACCAAGATACGCTCTTGACCATGCGCAACGCGCGCCTTTGCAAAACCAGCATCAACGCTTTCGTCGCTCGTGACATTGACGTTGCAAAACACGCCACCAATTTCAGCGGCCAACGCCTCGCCCTTGTCAGCTTGAAGATCGAAAATCGCGACCTTCACTCCCTTTGCAGCCAGCGCACGCGCAGTTGCTTCGCCAAGGCCCGATGCACCGCCAGTAACGACTGCTGCGATTGTTGAATCCAGTTTCATGTAAATTCCCTTTTTAAAAACCAAAGTGCTCAGCCTGTCGAAACACGTTCAACCGATACGCGCCCTTTGACAGGCTCAGGGCTACGGTTATGTTTATGTATGCGCTAAATCACACCCGTTCGATAATTGTCACATTGGCCTGACCGCCACCTTCGCACATCGTTTGCAGGCCGTAACGTCCACCACGCGCTTCAAGCGCATTCAGCAATGTCGCCATCAACTTTGTACCCGACGCGCCCAATGGATGGCCCAATGCAATCGCGCCGCCATGGACGTTGATTTTTGAACGATCGCCGCCGGTGTGCTTCAACCAAGCCAAAGGCACTGGTGCAAATGCTTCATTGACCTCATACAAATCGATGTCGGATATTTTCATGCCCGAACGCTGAAACGCGCGGTCGGTTGCAAACAATGGTTCTTCCAACATGATCACGGGGTCACCCGCCGTCACCGTCAGGTTGACGATGCGCGCACGCGGTGTCAGGCGATGTTCTTTCAACGCTTTTTCCGACACGATTAGAACCGCCGATGCGCCGTCGCAAATCTGGCTGGCGTTGGCGGCAGTAATGCTCCCGCCTTCCTGAAGCAATTTGACGCCGGACAGGCTTTCAAATGTCGCATCATAGCGGATGCCCTCGTCGCTATTATGGACGATCTTACCTTCTGGCGTATCTACTTCCATGCCGACAATTTCATTGGCAAATGCGCCGCTTTGCGTGGCCGCAATAGCCTTTTGATGTGACTCCAGCGCGAACTGGTCGAGATCTTCGCGGCTAAAGCCGTATTTCTTCACCAGCATTTCAGCGCCCATAAACTGGCTGAACATGATGCCGGGATAGGCCTCTTCCAAACGCGGGCTTTTATATGTGCCCATGCCTTCTTTTTTAAACAGCATCGACGTCGAGCCCATTGGTACGCGCGTCATACTTTCGATACCGGCCGCAAGGACAATATCCTGCGTGCCCGACATAACGCCTTGCGCGGCAAACATCATCGACTGTTGTGATGATCCGCACTGGCGGTCGATGCTGACTGAGGGAATAGAATTGGGCAGGCGCGAAGCGAGCACAATGTTGCGGCCAACATCGCCCGCTTGCTCACCGCCTTGCATGACGCAGCCCATAATGACGTCTTCAATCGCCGCAGGGTCAAAATCATTGCGATCGGCGATAGAATCGAGAACCGCAGCACCCAAATCCACCGGATGCACACCGGCAAGCTTGCCGCCGCGACGGCCACCTGCGGTACGGACCGCATCCACAATATAGGCGTCTGCCATATTCACTCTCCTGTTGTTCAAAATTTAATCAGACGATTAAACTTTGAAGGGGGAGAGTCAAGGCCCTCCCCATCTTTAACCGATGGGGAGGGTTTAAGCTTAAGCCGCCTCGCGCGCGATCGTGATCACTTGCGGGTAGGTGAATTCAAGCAAGCCTTCCTCACCCAATTCGGCACCAAAGCCGGACTGCTTATGTCCGGCAAAAGGTGCGTTGGGGGCGAGATGCATGGACTCGTTAATCCAGACAGTGCCGGTTTCCAATTGCTCGGCAACTTCAACCGCAGCTTCTGGATTGCTAGTCCAGATGGATCCGGCAAGTCCATAATCCGACGCGTTAGCGCGACTGATAACTTCATTAATGGTCGAAAATTTCATTAACGGCATGACTGGACCGAATTGTTCTTCGGCCACAATCCGCGCATCTTCGGGCGGATTATCCAGCACGGTCACCGGCACGAAATAGCCAGGGATCGATGGGTCATGGTCGCCGCCAGCGAGGAATTTATACCCCTTGTCCTTTGCGTCCTGAATAAGCTCCAACACACGCTTATATTGTGGCTTGTTCTGGATGGGACCAATTGCGGTGCCCTGTTCAGCGCCATCGCCAACCTTGACGGCCTTGGCATAAGCCGCAATCGCACCCGACAATTCGTCATAGATATCTTCGTGAATATAGATACGTTTGGCCGCGATGCAGACTTGACCAGCATTGTAAAAGCTCGCCCAAAACAGCTTTTCAGCGACCTTGGTCACATCAGCATCGGGCAGAACGATTGCGGCGTCATTACCGCCCAATTCAAGCGTAATGCGCTTCAAATCCTTTGACGCGGACTCCATCACGCGCTTGCCTGTTGCAGTCGAGCCCGTGAAGGTGATCTTGTCGATGTCTGGGTGCGACGTCAGCAATGGTCCGAGCGCATCGCCGCCCGTGATGATGTTGAGCACGCCGGGCGGGAATATGCCTGCCACCAGTTCCGCCAAGCGCAAGGTCGCCAATGGCGTGAACGGAGATGGCTTCAAAACCATCGTGCAGCCCGACAATAAAGCAGGTACAATCTTTTGAATCGCCATCAACACAGGGAAATTCCAAGGCACGATTCCGCCTACCACGCCAACAGGCACGCGGCGGGTGCGGCTGAGGCGCTTGTCGCTATCCTCTGTGATTTTCTCTTCCAAATTCAGCATCGGCAAAGCACGCGTCATGCCTACGCAGCCGGCTATTTCACTACCCGCCTGCATATGCGGCTTGCCTTGTTCGGCGGTGAGCAAACGCATGAGCTCGTCGCTGTTCGTCTTGATTACATCTGCCATTTTCGCAAATAGAGCCCGACGCTCTTCGACGCTCGTTTTCTTCCATGTCTGGAATGCAGCGCGGGCAGCGGCAACCGCTTTGTCGAGATCAGCCTGACCACAATCGGGCACTTGGCCGATGACCTGTTCGGTCGCAGGATTGACGACATCAATCCATTTGCCATTATCCACCAGTTGGCCGTTGATCAGATTTTTATATTGCGTAGTCATTTTCTGTCTCCTGATGAGTCTCTGGCGTTATAGCCTCAATTTGTCGGCTTGTCCTGCTTTGCCCAATATTCATCGCGCAGCAGGCGCTTGTATAGTTTTCCGGTATCATGACGCGGCAACTCATCGCGAAAATCAATGCGGCGCGGGATCTTGATGCCCGACAATTTCTCTCGCGCGAACGCGGTCAGCTCGTCACGCAAATCATCGCCCGCGTCCGCCATATCGAGCGGCTGTACCACGGCGATAACCTCTTCCCCCATTTCGTCATGTGGCCCGCCGATGACTGCAACATCGCGAACCCTAGGATGCGTGACCAGATGGTTTTCAATTTCCTGCGGATAGATGTTCACGCCGCCCGAAATGATCATGAAGCTTTTACGGTCGGTGAGATAGAGATAGCCCTCGGCATCCAGCCGACCAACATCCCCCAAGGTGGTCCAGCCATGCTTATTGGTCGCACCTTTGGTTTTTTCGGGGTCATTATGGTAGCTGAAAGACGCGGCGCTTTCGAAGAACACCGTGCCTTCTTGCCCAACAGGCACATCGTCACCTTCTTCGTCGCATATATGCATCGTCGCATTCAACGCACGACCAACTGAACCCTTATGCGTCAGCCATTCCTCACTTGAGATAAATGTAATTCCCTGCCCCTCGGTCCCGGCATAATATTCACGCAATACAGGACCCCACCATTCAATCATCGCTTCTTTGATGGGAACAGGACATGGCGCCGCGGCGTGGACCGCTGTTTCCAGGCTGGACACGTCATATTTGGCGCGCACATCTTCAGGTAGCTTCAGCATACGCGCGAAATGCGTTGGCACCCATTGGCTGGCGGTAATCTTGTATCTTTCAATGGCGACCAACGCCGCTTCTGGATCAAATTTCTCCATCACCACAACCGTGCCGCCAAGGCGGTGCACCGCGGCACACCAACGTAAGGGCGCGGCATGGTAAAGCGGCGCTGGCGACAAATAGATGCTGTCACCCGAAAATTTGAATGCCATCATGGCGAGGCCAGCAAGCACATTGGGAGCGGCAATATCGGCGTCCTCGGGCAGCGGAAAGCGAATGCCCTTTGGCTGCCCCGTTGTGCCAGAACTATACAACATGTCGGTGCCAGCGCGCTCATCGGCCACGGGCGTAATGGGCATATCTGCAACCGTATCGGCATAATTATCCCATCCGGCATGGACGCCGCCGAGGATGAAACGCATCACCGGACTTTCGATCTGATCCAATACCGCGCCAAGATAAGGCGAGGCAAAAAGTGCCTTTGACCCACTATCCTTCAGTATATAATCGATTTCGGAGGCGGTGAGCCGGCAACTAATGGCGACGTAGATCAGCCCTGCGCGCTGCGCACCCCAGACAATATCGAAAAATTCGGCACGATTTTCGAGGCAAATGGCTACCGTATCGCCGTGCTGAAGCCCAAGCTTACGAAACAAATGGGCGCACTGGTTGGAACGTTCGTCAAGTTGCTTGTATGTGATAGTCTCGCCCGAGCCCGCCATGATGACGGCGGACTTATCGGGATTGGTGGCGGCGTGGACGGTTGGATGGCCCATATTATTCCCCCCGCCAATTTGGTTTACGCTTTTCGGCAAAGGCCAAAGCGCCTTCGCGTGAGTCTTTCGACGAAAAAACAGGCGCGCAAATCTCGCTCTGCTTCTTCCACATCTCGGCGGAGTTCCAATCAGGTCGCTCATTGATAACACGCTTCGTCGCAATCAGCGCCAGCGGTCCATTTGCAGCTACCTTAGCCGCAAGCTCAAGGGCAGCATCAATAGCAGCGCCGTCCGTCACGCGGTTCACAAAACCCATCTCATACGCGCGTTGGGCCGAGATGAAATCTCCTGTCAACGCAAGTTCCATAGCCATGCGCTTGCCGATAATTGAGGGCAGCGTCAGCAAGCCTCCAGCGGCCGCGACAAGGCTCCGCTTCACCTCAGGGATACCAAATTGTGCCTTGTCATTTGCCACCAGCAAGTCGCAAGCAACCGCAATTTCCATGCCGCCGGCGAGCGCATAGCCTTCAACTGCACCAATGAGCGGCTTGGCGGGCGGAGATTCAATAAAGCCGGCAAAACCCTTGCCCTTGATACTGGGCAGCTCTCCACGCAGAAACGCCTTAAGATCCATGCCTGAGCAGAAAGTTCCGCCTGCACCCGTGATGATGCCGGCGTTGAGGCTTTTGTCGCTATCCAGCTGCTCCATGGCCGCAGCAATGCCTTGTGCAACCGCCTGGTTGACAGCGTTCTTCGCGTCTGGCCGGTTGATCGTTATGATCAGGACGCCGTCCTGAGCTTGGGTTAGGACTTCCGACATTCACACTCTCCTAAACAATAACCTTTGCCCTGAACTCAGTCGAAAGACGCTTGTCAGGCAATGACTGTGCCCGGCGGACACGCGCCCGTCTAATAGCTCGGAGCTACGATATCCTTAATCACTCACCGCCCCTTGGGTAGGCCGAGCACATGTTCGCCGATGATGTTTTTCTGAATTTGGCTCGTGCCGCCGCCAATCGTGGCGGAGAAGCTGTTCAAATAGGACCGGTGCCAATAGCCATCATCGACCGCATTTTCGTCACCAACATAATAGCCAGCGCGCGTGCCCTGGAACTGCAAAGAGAATTCGGTCAATTCGCGCACCAACTCGGTCCGCGCCAGCTTGTTCATCAACGCGAGCCCCATCGGGCGATCACTGGTGAGCGGGGCCATGCGGCGACGCTGATTATTGAGGTTCAACGCCTGAATTTCGATCATATAATCGACTAGCCTGTCACGCATGACGGGATCATCCAGCACTGGCTTGCCACCGCGCTTGGCCGAACGCGCCATATCGATCACGCCCATCACGTCCATTTCCTTGACGAAATAGCCGCCAACCGGATTAACCTTCGCCCCGCGTTCATATTCGAGTGTCTTCATTGCGACCATCCAGCCTTGGCCCTCTTCGCCGACAAGGCCTGATGCAGGGATGCGGGCATCGGTGAAAAAGCATTGGGTGAAGCCATATTCGCCCGTGAGTTTCTTCAATCGCCGGGTTTCAATGCCGGGAATTTTCATTGGCGCGAGGAAGAACGAAAGTCCCGCATATTTGCTTGGTCCATCATTCGATGTGCGCGCGAGCAGGATCATATAATCCGCACGGTCGCCCAAGGATGTCCAGATTTTGGAGCCATTGATGACATATTCATCACCTTCGCGAACCGCCTTAGTCTGTGCGCTGCCAAGGTCCGAACCATGCTCTGGTTCCGAAAAGCCCTGACACCAAATTTCTTCAGCTGACAGCATAGGTTTGATGAAGCGGCGCTTGTCCTCCTCACGACCAATATCCAGCAACAACGGTCCGGTCCAGCCATTGGCAATCGCGTTGAGCATGATCGGGGCATCATGGCTTTTCATGATCCGCGTGGCGATACGCTGATATTCAGGATGCATTCCATAGCCGCCATATTCGGTGGGCCACGACATCCCGAAATAGCCCGCCTCATAAACCTTACGCTGCCAATTGCGGAGGAAATCAAACTGCTGATCCGTCGACACTTCCATAAAGGTCAAGGGCAGCATGAAACCGGGGTCCCGCACCGTGTTTTCGGCGAACCACGCGTCGCATTGCTTTTCAAAGGCGGCGAGTTCCTGCGGGCTTGGTGTGCTCATGGGCTGATTCCTCTCTCTGCATTTAATTGGGCGATTAAATAGCGGATTGCAACACTGAAATCCTCACCGGATTGCCAAGGATTAGCCCTTCTTGAAGGGGGCCATATCGCCTAAAAATTCAATCTCGCGTTCCATAGCATGGGTTTCGCGCTCCAGAAAATCGGCAACTGCCATGCGGAACCCTTCATTGGCGATATAATGCGCGGAATAGGTCGGCACCGCTTCATAACCGCGCGCCAATTTATGTTCGCCTTGCGCCCCTGCTTCCACGCGGGCGAGGCCATGAGCAATGGCATAATCAATCGCCTGATAATAACAGAGTTCAAAATGCAGGAAGGGGACTTCGCTGATGCAGCCCCAATAGCGGCCATATAGGCAATCGGGCCCGACAAAATTGAGCGCGCCGGCAATCGGCCGATCACCGGCAAACGCCAGAAAAAGGACGATGCTGTCACGCATAGTGTCGCCGATGATGTCGAAAAACGCCCGAGTCAAATAGGGCGTACCCCATTTGCGCGCACCAGTGTCCTGATAGAATATCCAGAATGCATCCCAATGTTCGGATGTGATGTCGGCGCCAGATATTTGCTCAATGCGAGCTGCAGATTGCGCGCCTGTGCGTTCCTTGCGGATGGCCTTGCGCTTACGCGACGATAAGGCACCCAGAAACTCTTCAAAATCGGCATAGTCCCGGTTCTTCCAATGAAATTGCGCGCCGACCCGCGTCAACCATCCTGCCGAGCGAAATTGCGCGAGCTCAGTTTCGTCCACAAAAGTGGCATGCGCCGAAGATAGGCCGTTCTGCTCCACCACCGCTTCCGCCGCACGCAAGATTGGTAGCGCCATCGCCGGGTCACGCACTAACAATCGCGGCCCTGGCACTGGCGAGAACGGCGCAGCAATTTGCAACTTGGGGTAATATTGTCCGCCAGCCCGATGAAATGCATCCGCCCAATGATGGTCGAACACATATTCACCCTGGCTGTGACTTTTAAGATAGGCGGGCAGTGCCGCCGCCGGAACGCCGTCCGCATCGCGAATCAGTAGCGGCGCGGGCGACCATCCCGTGCCGGGACCGACGCTTCCGGAGTGCTCAAGCGCCGACAGAAACGCGTGACTGACAAACGGATTGCCGCGTGGGTTCAGCGCATCCCACTGGTCCGCGGAAATCTCGCTGACTTTGCTTAAGAGTTCGGCGGTGACGCCGTCGGTCATTAAGCCGAGCGAACCTTCACAACGCAGTCGATTTCAACCGTTGCATCGCGTGGCAAGACAGGAACAGAGACGGCGGCACGTGCATGCTTGCCTGCGTCGCCGAATACTGCTTCCATCAAATCCGATGCACCATTCGCGGCCTCGGGCTGATCAGTGAAATCAGGGGTCGAGGCGACAAATACGCCAAGCTTGACGATCCGTTCAACGCGGTCAAGGTCCCCGCCAAGGGCTGCTTTCATCTGCGCAATGAGCATGATTGCACACGCCTTGGCAGCTGCCTTGCCGTCGTCAAGGCTACGCGTATCGCCCACTTTACCAGTGACAACCTTGCCATCGACAAAGGGCAATTGTCCCGAAATGAACAGCATGCCGTTCGCTTCGACAGCGGGCACATAGGATGCGACCGGCGCGGCAGGTGCAGGGAGAGTAATGCCGAGTTCGGCCAATTTTGCTTCTATCATGATGCTACCTTTTCCAATGTGGGCGCTGGCGCATTCGCAACCAGCCGCTCCCTAATCCAAACTTCCGCGTCGGCCCAGCGGTCTAGCCGTGCATGCGCTGATTTCGAAGGTTTCACCCGATCCCACAGCAAAGGCTCACCGACAAAATGCAAACGCCATACATCGGGGTGCTGTTCGCCAACGGACTCATGCTGGTGCCCCAGATCGTCGACGAATACCGCAACGCTTGGCCGATATTCTTCGAGAATCCGCCCAAGTGCCTCGCCCTTGCCGCCTTGGTTGCAATAGACTGGTGCGTCGATACCTACGGCCTTCAATTGCTCGGTCCGCGGTCCTGCACGGTGATCGAGCAAATTGGTGAGGATAACGACATCGGCATGCTCACGTAAGCGGTTGATGCTTTCGACCGCGCCATCAATTGCCTGTTGCCGGTGCATTTCGGTATCGAAAAATCCGTTGAGCAAATCCCAAACCTGCCCGCGCTCTACAATATTGCCATCATGCTTGTGGCGCAGTGCCTCACCCCAGTCACCATGGACGAGGTCGAAATGGATATGGTGTGCGTCATCCAGCCAGTCCCGAAAAGGGACGATCATGTGCAACAATACTTCATCGCAATCCGAAATCAGCAATGGCCGGGGACCAGTAACGCTCATGCTTCCAACTCCTGCCGTGCATGTACCAATAAGGCGGGTGATACGCCGATGATCGCCGCGCACGCGATAAGATCGGGCTCATATGCCTCCAAAAACGACAAAATCGCCGCCTGTGTGCTGTGCTCCATGACGCTGGCGCGCAAGCCCTCGGGTGTAAGGCCAGTGAGCGACAATAATCGTTCGGCCCGAGATTCTTCCATCAACGCCCAAGCCAATGCCTGGAATGCCAAAGCCGATGCGTCTAACGTGTCGTTTGTGTCATGCATGGCCTTCGCTTAAGCCAAGGCATAGCCGAAGGCAAAGCGGGAAAAGGTCCGTATGGATAAAAAGGCGATGATATTTTGGGAAGTGATGTGGGACTGGATGGTGGACGACAGACACGCCCGCACTCATGTTGCCAGAATCAAAAAGGGCGCCCGAAGCGCCCTGATCGATTAGCCTTTCAAGCAATGCTTGTGCTTACTTGATTTTAGCTTCCTTGAACTCGACATGCTTGCGCACGACGGGGTCATATTTGCGGAACGTCATCTTTTCCGTGATGTTGCGCGGATTTTTCTTGGTCACGTAGAAGAAGCCCGTGTCAGCGGTGCTGAGCAGCTTGATCTTGATAGTGGCTGGCTTCGCCATGGCCCATTCCTTTTGTTCAAATAATTTCGTAAAAAACTGCGCAGAAAAGAGCCGCGCTGTTCACAGACGGGGGCCAATGCGGATTCGCGGGGCTAAAGTCAAGTCCATATGCTGGTATCCACATCGGAGAGCTGTCACATTTGTACCGAAACGCCATGCTGAAGGCGATTTAACATCTTACTTTTCAGCATGTCGGACAGTAATGACCCCCACCAAGTTCCGCATGACACGCAGACTGCACGCGTTCACGCAGCGATTCGCTCTAACTGTCCAAAATAGGGAGCAGTTCACAGCTGCGGATGTTAGTAGCAAAAAGGCGAGCAAAGCATATTGCTTCACCCGCCCTTTTTGAAATTCAGAACAGCTTTTATTCGGAGAGCGCGCTCAAATTTGTTGCCGAATATTTGCCACGACGGTCGATTTCGATGTCGAAGGACAAACGGTCACCTTGAGTTACTTGACCCATGCCCGAACGCTCAAGCGCCGAAATGTGCACAAACACATCTTCACCGCCATCGTCACGCTGTACGAAACCAAAACCCTTCATGTCATTGAAGAACTTCACGGTACCATTAGCCCGTTCGCCCGTCGATTCGCGCTGCGGACCGCGTGCTGCCGAGTCGCGGTCACCGCCACGGAACCCACCGCGATCATCACCGCGCGGTCCACGGTCAAATGCTGGACGGTCAGGGCGCGGAGCGCGTTCGCTAACAGGCATCGGCTCGCCATCGATCACCAGATCGGTTGCCGACACTTTACCACCACGTTCCACCAGCTGGAATTCCAGCGGCTGGCCTTCGGCAAGGCCGGCAAGGCCAGCTTGCTCAACAGCGCTAATATGCACGAAGACGTCGTCGGGACGATCATCTACCTGAATGAAGCCAAAACCTTTTTGACCATTGAAAAACTTGACGATTCCTTTGCCGGAACCGATGACTTGCGCGGGCATTGGTGGGCCACCTGGGCCACGGCGCGGGGCACCAAAGCCTCCTCCACCGCCACCACCGCCAAATCCGCCGCCGCCTGAACGGCCGCCACCAAAGTCGCTTTGATAGGGGGATGGTGCGCGATAACCATCGTAGCTTTCATCACCGAAACCGTCTCTTTTGTCCCGGCCCTTGCCAGCACGCTTGCGATCAAAACCCATAACTTCTTGCTTGCCTTCTCATCGCCCTAAACCACTATGTTATGCAGTCGAGGGCGACTGTACTGCACGTCACAAGCGCAACCGTTGGTGATTACGCGACACTCCTCTATATCGTAATAAAATGTGACGCGATAGCAAATATTGTTGACGAATTTCGCTGTGCCATAACTGTACTTTCATTTGCCTTGGACGGCACTGTCGGGCAAGGGACAAGCATGAGCGTTTATTTGCATGAAGAAGATCTGCCCGCGGGCGTACTGGCCGAGGGTCCTGTCGCCGTTGACACGGAAACCATGGGGCTGATTACCCCACGCGACCGGCTCTGCCTGTTGCAGATTTCCGACGGCCGCGGGGACGAGCATCTGATCCGCTTTAGCCGGGACAGCGATTATAAGGCACCTAATCTGCGCGCCGTTCTTGCCGATCCTGCACGCCTCAAACTGTTTCATTATGCCCGATTCGATCTGGCCGCGATTTCGCATTATTTGAATGTCGTCGCGGCGCCATTATTTTGTACGAAAATTGCCTCACGCCTAACGCGGACATATACGGATCGCCATGGCTTGAAAGAATTGGTCAAGGAAATACTGTCGGCCGACATTTCCAAACAGCAGCAATCCAGTGATTGGGGCGGTCCCGTGCTATCCGAAGCACAAAAGGATTATGCGGCAAGCGACGTTCGCTATCTTCACCGCCTGCACGCCGAATTTGTTATCCGCCTAGAACGCGAAGGCCGCACCGAGTTGGCGCAAGCATGTTTTGATTTTCTGCCACACCGTGCAGACCTTGATCTTGCGGGTTGGCCAGAAATCGACATATTCGGGCACAGCTAAGGTTCGGTCTGGTTAAGCATCGATTATGTCCGCACAAGCCGATCTTGAACGCACACAAAGACAACGCTGGGCCATGCCAGACGGGCGGCATGATCGGCTCATCCGCGCGCTACGTGTTGGGTTGCCCATCGTCATTGGCCTGTTGGTAGCGCTGCTGGCATTCAGCCCCTTTACCGGCAAACAGGAATTGAGCTTCGTGCTGAACAAGGATGAAGTAGACCTGTCGCGCGAACGGCTGCGCGTCGTCGAGGCATTGTATCGCGGCGATGACAGCAAAGGCCGCCCTTTTTCCTTGCGCGCAGGGAGCGCTGTGCAAAAAACGTCTGCAGACCCTGTGTTGGAAATGACATCACTATCGGGCCGGATAATGTTGAATGACGGACCGGCGTCCATCGTCGCGCAGCGCGGCGTTTATAACCTTAACAAAGAAACGATGCGCGTGAATGGCCCATTGGCTGTTGAATCGGCAGGCTATGACATGATTGCCAGCAATGTGGAGCTATCGTTAAAAGACCGGTCGATGCAAAGCTTTGGTCCTGTTAGCGGTCGGACAAAAGTTGGCACCTTCCATGCGGGAAGCCTACGCGCTGACCTCGACACGCGTATTGTGCGACTGGATGGCGGCGTTCGTTTGCGTATCGACCAGAATGCTATTAAGTGAGCGCGCAATGACTATCCGTTCTCTCTCCTTCGGCCTGTGCGCAGCGATTGCGGGCATAAGCATGCTATCCACGGCTTCGACCGCGCAAAGCATTCGCAATCATGATAGCAATGCCCCTGTCGATTTTTCGGCTGCTGCTATGGAGCTGCAAGACCGCGCAGACCGAGTGGTATTGTCTGGTGGCGTGACGGCGGTTCAAGCAGGGCTTACGCTAAAGGCAAATCGCGTGACCGCCGCCTATTCGAGTAATAATGGCGTTGATGTGAACCGCCTTGATGCCACCGGCGGCGTGATGATCTCTAAAGATGACCTGCGCGCAACCAGTAGCTCGGCCATTTATGATCTGGATTCCAGCCTGATCACGCTGATAGGCAATGTGAACCTTGTGCAAGGCAATAATCGCCTCACTGGCGGACGCTTGGTCATTGATCTGGACTCAGGCCGCTCAACAATCAACGGCGGCGGGGCGGCTAGTATGACATCGGGCGGCCGCGTCACTGGCACCTTCAGCGTGCCGCAACGCAAAAAGTAAGTTTGGGCTAACACTGAAAAAGTGAAACTGTAAGCAATTCAGAGAAGCATGAATCATGCCAATTGCAAAATGCTTCGCTATTCAATAGATATTATATATAAATCAAAAGCATCATTGCGGGCGAAGATTAAAAATGGAAAGCATAATGGCAACACCACCTGCTGCTGATGCAACGACCGATGCGGGTATGCAATCGGGGCTAGGCGTTGTGTCCATCGCCAAAAGCTATGACAAGCGGGCCGTTTTGACCGATGTGTCGCTGTCCGTGGCAAAGGGTGAAGTGGTTGGTCTGCTTGGACCCAATGGCGCGGGCAAGACGACCTGTTTTTACTCGATCATGGGGCTGGTCAAACCCGATAGCGGTCGCATTACGCTGGATGGCGCGGACATAACCACGCTGCCAATGTATCGCCGCGCCATTTTGGGGCTTGGCTATCTGCCGCAAGAAACGTCGATTTTCCGCGGAATGACCGTTGAACAGAATATCAGCGCGGTTCTCGAAATGTCGGAGCCTGACGCCGACTCGCGCGGCGAGCGGTTGGAAAAACTGTTAGACGAATTTGGCCTAACCCGTTTGCGCAGCGCGCCTGCCATGGCCTTGTCCGGTGGCGAGCGGCGGCGATGCGAGATCGCCCGCGCGCTAGCCGCGAACCCGTCGATCATGCTTCTCGACGAACCCTTTGCCGGAATTGACCCGATTTCGATCTCCGACATTCGCGATCTTGTGAAGGAACTCAAGACACGCGGAATTGGCGTGTTGATTACGGACCATAATGTCCGTGAAACATTGGATATCGTAGACCGTGCCTGCATCATTTACGGCGGACAGGTCCTGTTTGCCGGATCACCAGAGGCGTTGGTCGCCGATCCAAATGTCCGCCGCCTGTATTTGGGCGAGAGCTTTGCAATGTAATGTGGAGGAAATGACGGAAACCTAACGTCATGGCATTAGCTCCGCGCCTCGACCTTCGCCAAAGCCAGTCGCTGGTCATGACGCCGCAGCTTCAACAAGCAATCAAGCTGCTCGCGCTTTCGTCGCTCGAAATAGAAGCCTTTATCGCCGAAGAGGTCGAACGCAATCCCTTACTTGATGCGGGCGGTAGCGATTCCATATCCCACACCCCTCTTGATGAGTTAACTAGCGCCACGATTGTCGAGAGCAATGAACGCGGCAGTGACGAGATATTAGGCAATGACAGCCATGCTGCTTCCGACGCGCTTGACGTCGATTTTAGCGCAGAGACTTTCCACCATGATGCGCCATCCGACAGCTTAGGCGGCGCAGACGGAATACTTAGCCTGTCGGGCAACGCCATGTCGAGCAGCGGCTTTGACGGCGACGGCCCTGATTTCGAAAGCTTTGCCGCGCGCGACGTCAATTTGCGCGAACATTTAATGGCGCAGGCCGGTACAAGCCTTTCGGGTCGCCAACTTTTTCTCGTACAGCAAATTATAGAACATATTGAACCCACAGGTTATGTGGGTGAGGATTTGCTGGCAATGGCGCAAAGGCTTGGGGTGCACCTCGTCGAAGCAGAAGCAGCTCTGACCGAGCTTCAACGCTTTGACCCCACTGGGGTTGGTGCACGCAATCTTGCCGAATGCCTTGCGCTGCAGGCCAAGGATGCGGACCGCTATGACCCATGCATGGCAAGGCTGATCGACAATCTCGATTTAGTTGCCAAGGGTGCCTTCGACCAATTGATGCGGATATGCCGCGTCGATGATGAAGATTTGCGCGATATGTTAATCGAACTGCGGGGCTATGATCCAAAGCCAGGGTGCCGTTTCGAAAACGACGACAGCATGTCGGTGACACCCGATATTTATGTGACACCGCGCAGTGACGGTTGGTCGATTGAATTGAACAGCGCCAACCTGCCCCGCTTACTCATCAATCAGAGCTATGTGGCCGAGCTTGGTCGGGACAAAGCAACCAAGGCGTGGCTTAGTGATTGCATGGCAGATGCCAATTGGCTGATCAAGGCCATGGACCAACGGCAACGCACTATCGTCAGGGTCGCGACCGAAATCGTGAAGCAACAAGAGGGGTTTTTCCGGCACGGTGTTTCGCACTTGCGGCCACTGACGCTGCGCCAGGTCGCAGATGCGATTGAAATGCATGAATCCACTGTCAGCCGCGTGACCAGTAACAAATATCTGCACTGCGGACGCGGGCTTTTTGAGCTCAAATATTTCTTTTCGTCGGGTGTTCAGTCGGCCGATGGCGAAGGCGCATCTGCCGAAGCGGTCAAAAGCCATATCAAATCGCTAATTGATGCCGAGAGGGATAAAATCCTGTCTGACGACACGCTTGTCGAACTGCTAACGGCAAAAGGCTTCGACATTGCCCGCCGGACAGTCGCCAAATATCGCGAAGCCATGGGCATTGGTTCGTCGGTGCAGCGTCGTCGGCAAAAGAAAATGGGCCGTTAATCAGCCCGTAGCGGTTTCGTCGCGTCGCGCTGCGCTGTACGTTCCGTCAGTATATTTTCTGCAAGCACATGATCGCTGAGTTTGTCGACATCTATGGAGGCAACGGGGTCGGACATGGGAACCAATTTAGCGCTTAAACCAAGCCGTTTCCCAGCCTTTGCCATCGCCTGATTCAAACCGATGGTTCGGGTCAGTGCACGCGCCGCCAATAGCAGACCAAAATGCAGGAACAGCCGCCACGCTTTTTTGCGGTCCTGCTCAGCATCGGCCCATAAATCGAGCGCGAACGACGACTTCGGGGTCAAAAGCGCAAACAGATTGGCGCCAGACCAGGCGCCGTCTGAAAAGCGAAGCCAGGTGCGCTGCGCATCTGGAAACTGCTTCAACATGGTCCGCCGCTCCACCATTGCAACTGCAAGATCCCCGTCCACATTGCGCACAAATTCGTCGATCATTTCCACCGTCAACAAGGGATGGTCCGCCGTGGTCACCAATAATGGTGCAGAAAAACCCAGAGCCTCCGCTTGCGCTTTGATGCTTCGTGAAATGCTGTTTTGGCTTTCCACCAAAATGGCGCCGCCAGCTGCGTCAACGGCAGGGCGCAAATGCTCTACTTCTTGCGACAATATGACGATTTTACCGATGTGCGGTGACCTATGCAGCGTGCGGACAACATGGCAAATCATCGGCGTGCCGCACATTGGGACTAATGCCTTGCGTTCGAGGCCAAAATGCTGGGCAAGCATATCGGGGCCGGGTCGCTGTCCAGCAAGAACGATGCAGGTCCATTGCGCTTGCAAACAGCTTCTCCTAAACGCATCAAAATTGAGGCTGACGTCAACTCTCGTGGCGTACCTTTAGCTGGGGCTTGGCGACCAAATATGAATATTGCAATATATGATCTCGATAAAACCCTAACGCTTCGCCCGACCTTTACCCGTTTTCTGCTGTATTACGCGCGGCGAACAGCACCCTTTCGGTTAGCCTTACTGCCCATTTGGATAATGGCGATGGTCGGATATAAGCTTCGCCTATACGGACGAAAACTACTAAAGCAATTTGGTGTGCGTATGTTCATGGGGCGAGAAGTCTGCCCTGCCAGCATGGCCGAAATTACCGCCTCTTTCGCGAACAATGTGTTCAACCACGACCTTCAACCTGGAGCAGTCGCACGCTTGCATGCCGACCGTGCGCGCGGCGCATCGCTTGTTTTGGCAACGGCTGCACCGGAATTTTACGCTCAATTAATTGGTGATTTTGCAGGTTTTCACGCCGTCATTGCCACACGCCACATCCTCACGCCCAGCGGTGCACTTACCCACCGAATAGATGGCGAAAATTGCTATGCCGGCGAAAAATTACGCCGGGTTGAAGAATGGCTTTCGCACCAAGCCATTGACCGTAAGGATGCGCACATCGTCTTTTACTCAGACGATATTAGCGACAGCCCAACGCTAGACTTCGCTGATGAAGGTTATGCTGTAAACCCGTCCAAAAAATTTGCAGAAGCCGCCGCAAAGTCGAATTGGGGCGTTCTGGATTTTCGCCATGCCGAAGGTGTTCCCCACACGCCATAGGCCTCGGCCTACGCTGGAACGACGCTGTGCAAGCCTTCAACAAAGTGAATGATAGCTTCAGCGCCGCGTTCTGACGCAGGCCGTGGGTCACTTTGATCGGCGGTATATGCCATACGCTGCTCTTGAGCGTTGCGATATTGCGCCGCAATCTCCGCATGATCCGGCAATAAGGGCAACAACTGCTTGGCCGTGCGCGCAACCGGACCATTATTCCAGAAATCATATTCTGGTGTCGCACCGGACGAAGGCGCACTGTGCGTATCAATAAAAAAGCATGCGCGCGGGCGATATAGAAATTCATAAACCTGGCTTGAAACATCACCAATATAGATGTCAGCTGACAATGTGTAGCTCATGTCAAACAACCGCGCGCTGTCCACATCAATCCGGATATTGGGCGCGTCATAATATTTCGGATCGATATCCGGCCTTTTACGCGTCACGCGATATTCTGGTGAGATATGCACTTTTTTGAAAAACAGCATTACATGCGGCGCAAAGATCAGATTGAACCGGTCCGCATTCTGGTAAAAATATTCCAATATGTCGGCGCCATAGTCGAACCAGCTAGACATATGCGGGTCAAAATGGGGATTAAATAAAAAAGTCGGATTGTCGTTGTCGAAGAATTTTTCTGCTCTGCGCCCCCGCAAAATGTCGAATTTTGCGTAACCGATAATGCGGCAACCTTCTGGCGTGGAAACGCCTGCTTCCACCATCTGGTCCACGACCTTTTGCCCGCTAACCATCAAGAGATCAAAATTCCGGAATGCAGGATGGGCAGATACATTCCGGTCTCCCGACCCATGGGGTACACAGATAAAGGCAGGGCAAAGATCCTTTCTGTGAAATTTAGTCCAATGGCGCTTCAAGGTAAGGCACGTCCGTTCGGTCGACACGATGGCTAAGGATTTTCTTAAAATCGCATTATGCCAATACAAGCGAAGGATACGGTGGATGGGCAAGAGCCTGTTCAAGCCTTTAGTGAGCACCCTTAGCATTTCGGGTAGCGCCAGTGATTGCCACTCCAACGCAGCAATCTGTTCGGGCGAGAGAAGTCTCTCCACCTCTTTCCTGATTGCCGCACTGCCAAATGCAATGACCGCACGCACTCCGTTTGCTTGAAGTGCGAACGCACCTGCAATCCCTGCCAGATGCGCGACCTGATGACCGGCATCATGATTGAACAGGAATATTACAGGGCCGCTGCCGTTTACGTCGGGCCGTTTTTGGGTTGGCTTCATGATCATGCCGTGCCGATATCGTTTGCGGCAAATTATGGCAACCAATCTACCTTGGACAAGGCGCATTTAACGGCGCGCATCGCGCGAACTGCACGCGCGTCAGATACGCAAAGCTGAACTACTCACGTCTAATTGGGGAGTATTTTTTATCGCACGCATCATGACATGACTTTGATTAGCGGGCGAACTGCACTAGTCCCCCATTTGGTTGGGAGCATATCTTTGATGGCAGAGCAGAAACAGGGAAGTGGACGTCGCATATTGCGATCGGGTGCCTGGCTTTTTCTGCCAAAAACATTGTCGGCTGTTCTCAGCCTTATTTATCTTGCCGTTTCCACGCAGACGCTGGGTGCCGCGGACTTCGGCAAATTCATGCTCATTTTCAGCTTTGCCCAGCTTATTGCGGGTTTTACATCTTTCCAAACTTGGCAGATTCTTATCCGTTACGGCACAAATTTGGTGCATGATAAGGCGCACGCAGAATTGGCTGAATTGACGTGGTTCTGTATAATTCTTGATCTAATTGGTGCGGCGCTGACATTAGTTTTAGCCATATTGGGCGCGTGGTTGCTTGCCGCCAATCAGGGCTGGGAAAATAATGAGACAATCGCCGTCATCGTTTTTACGACATTGCTCGTGCTGTCTTCACGGTCGACGCCAACGGGGCTGCTACGGATTAGCGACCGTTTCGGCGATGCAGCGTTGCCGGACATGCTTGTTCCCATCATCCGCCTTGTGGGTACCGGCATATTGGTATTGACGCAGCCAACCATATGGGGGTTTCTGGCGATCTGGCTGTTGTCGGAATTTGTACCGACCATCTTGGTTTGGATAAATGTATTGCGGCAGCTTAAACTGCCATTGCGGTGGAGCAATTTACCCCGTTTGAACAGTTTACAGCACCGCTTTCCCGGCATCGGCCGGTTCGCTTTATGGTCAAACGCTAGCTCAAGTTTTAAGCTGACCAGCCAGCAAATGGTTGCGGTGATTGTGGGTGTCTATGTTGGCGCTGCTGCTGCTGGATTTTTCCGGCTTGGCTATCAATTGGGTCAGGTTTTTGCGCGTATTGGCGATGCTGTTTCTATGGCTTTGTTCACCGAATATGCACGCGTCGCGCACATAGGCGGTTCAAAGGATGCAGGCGCCCTCCTAAACAAGATGATGAAGGTTTCCGGTGTGGCGGCAATGCTTGTGCTGGCGATTGTCGGATTGGCAGGCGAGCCCATCATCGTCTGGCTATTTGGCGAAGAATTTGTCGCCGCTTATCCGCTGGTGATGATTTTGGGTGCCGCAGCAGCGCTGCAATTTGCGACATTAGGGCTAGAGCCTGCTCTGCTGACCGCTGGAAAAGCTGGCCGCGTTATGCTGTGCAGCTTAGCCGGCGCCATTATCGTTGCAATTCTTCTCATCTGGCTATTGCCTATGTACGGCGAAGTTGGTGCGGCTTTTGCCATGCTTGCCGCGGCGGCCGTCAACGCGGGTTTGTTAATCATTTCCTATCGCCAAAAGATCCTTGGCAAAGAAACAAACACCCCGCTCTAATCTGGATTATGCGATTTTATGAAGTTCACAACATCCGTTACGATGGGCGCCTTTTGACGGAACGGACGCGCGACGGCCATGATGATATCGGCGTGGTCGACGTCGGGATAAATCCGTAATTGCTGTTGCCCACCGAGCGCTTGAATTTTCTCGGATAGAATTTTGCTGTTGCGGGGTTTCACGACAGTATCCTTGTCACCGGTTAACAACAGAAGGGGCGGCGCATCCCCGCGCGCATAAGTGATCGGTTGCGTTTCGGTTAGGTCTGGCCACTGTCCTAAGGCAATTTTTGAACTATCGGACGTCAGCGGCAGGAAATCATAAGGCCCAGCAAGACCTATCACCCCTTTGATCACATTCGGCGTAAGCTTGTTTGCAGCCAACCATTGCGGGTCCAGCGCCGTCATCATGGCGATATGGGCACCAGCACTATGCCCCATTATAAAGATACGGTCTGCATCACCATCATATTTGGCAATATTCGCATGGACCCAAGCAATGGCAGACGCCGTATCTTGGACAAAGGCGGGAAAGCGCACGCTTGGCGCCTTGCGATAATCCGCAATGACCGTGACAAAACCACGTGCGGCAAAGGCGCGTCCCAAAAAGCCATAGCCCTCCCGCTCACCATCATGCCACGAGCCGCCATGGAAAAAGATCAGCACCGTAGATGCGCCAACGGCGTTTTGCTTGGGCAGGTAAACATCAAGCTTCTGCCGGGCGTCATCGCCGTAAGCGATACTCGTCCGTGGGGCTTGGCGATACTCCACAGGGCCAGGTGCCATTCGGTCTGCAAAATCGAGCTTTTGCGGATCGGTCTTGCTCCAGAACCATATACCAGAAGCAACCAAGGCGAGGACGAGGACGAAAACGATATATTTGATCATCTAAGATATGTGCCAATGAAATCGCCAGCCCACAATTAAAAAAGGCGGCCCCGTCGGAGCCGCCTTTTCATGTAGGTCGCCTAGTTTATCATGCGCGTCGCCGTAAAGTTTAGCGCTACAAAAATCATAATCCCACCAGAAGAGGGATCAAAAAGGACTTAGACCAACATCCTCGCTTGCTTAACCCTTTGGTTCAACGCATTCTAATTCAAGCGTTGATTGATGGGGGTAAAGTGTGTCCGAGATAGTCACAGCAGTCCAACGAGGCAGTCAAGTCTATGTCTATGGCGCCGGACAGCGACAGCTGTGCTCAGTGTTTGCAGGCACTGGGCCGAATGACGGACTGAAAGGATATACATCCAGCACAGTCAGCGTTCGAAGAGGCAGTCACATTTACGTTTACGATAATAAGGGTCGCCAGATTTCTAGCGTGTTCGCGGGAAGATAAGTTCAGGTTTTACAAAATCCCGATGCGGGGGGATGGAGGTTTTGTGGACGAATTGCCAACCAGATTTATATCGTCATTTGTAGTCGAATTCATAAGTGATTTCATGCAATTCTGCGTTGAAAAATATGGATTTTCAACTGAAGAAATTAGCATTATTTGCGTAGTTACGACCGAAAGCACTCGGGAAATTCGGCATGACGGTTATTTGTTAAAAACCTATGGCGCTGAAGGTCCAGCAATTCCGGATGAGTTCCGATTTCCGGTCAGCGTTCAGTTCGTTTGTCGACGGTTGGGCATGCGGCGAGAAACAACACGGCGAAAACTTGAAGACTTAGCAAATAGAGGTTTTTTGAAAAAAATTAAGGGTGGATACACGCTACCCGCACAAACGGACGCCGCTGATTACACTAAGGAGTTGCGGGACTTTTTGGTATCCAAAGTCCGCGGTCTTCAGAATTATATAGAAAAAATACCAACGTAATTTCTCTATCAATCGATTGCCGCCAATTGAACACAATGCCCAAATTGGGCAAAGTGGATTGTTGTGAATTCACATGCTTAATATTTACCCGCCACGACTCGGGGATGTGGGGGCGAGCCTAGTGGCGGATATGGAGCAAAAAGACGCAACAATTGCCTTATTGGCGATCGGTCGGCGCATACAGAGTGCCAGAAAAAAGAGCAGAATGTCAGTTGCTAAGCTGTCGGCAAAGACTGCCATTTCAACGCGATTTATTGAATATATCGAGGCGGGCGAATTCAGCAAGCTTCCGGGGCGGTCGCATGTGCTGGGTTTTACACGATCCATCTGCCGAGAATTAGGATTAGATGCAGAAGAGATTATTCCGGTGATCAAATCAGCGATGTACCCTGCCCCAATGACGGAATTCGAACTAACTATTGCGCAACAGATGAAACGTCCGCTGATAGCGAAGATCGCGAATATGCTAAAATCTGTTCTGGACAGCATTAAACGTTAAAAAACCATATTCTAGTTTCCGCGCGCATAGTGCCTCGCGCATAGTGAACCAAAATTGAGTTAATAGGGTTGCGGTTCATAAAAGGAACATTCAGCGGGAAACACCCCGACCTTTGGTACTCTGTTCAAAAGACTATAAAAAAGGGCTCGCGATTTCTCGCAAGCCCTTAATTTTGTTCGGGAAAACAGACTGTTCGGTTTAGCGCTTCGAGAATTGGAAGCTCTTACGCGCCTTGGCCTTGCCGTATTTCTTACGTTCAACCACACGGCTGTCGCGGGTCAGGAAGCCTTCCGATTTCACGGCGCTACGCAGCGTTGGCTCATATTTCGACAATGCTTGCGCGATACCGTGCTTTACGGCGCCAGCTTGACCCGAAAGACCACCGCCCTTGACGGTCGCAATGACGTCATATTGGCCAGTACGCTCGGTCACACCGAACGGCTGATTAATGACGAGACGCAACGAAGGACGTGCGAAATAGATTTCCTGATCGCGGCCATTGACGACAATCTTGCCAGTACCAGGCTTCAACCATACGCGTGCGACGGCATCCTTGCGGCGGCCAGTTGCATAAGCGCGGCCTTGCGCATCGATTTCCTGTTCACGAATGACAGCAGCGATCTGCGCAGGTGCTTGAACGTCGGCGCCCAAGGTTTCGAGATCAGCGAGCGAAGTTGCAGTATCGGACATTATGCACCCACCTTATTCTTACGGTTCATGGAAGCGACGTCGAGCGTCTTTGGCTGTTGACCGGCATGCGGATGATCGGTGCCGTTGTACAGGTGCAGCGCGCGCATTTGGGCACGACCCAAAGGACCCCGTGGAACCATGCGCTCAACGGCCTTTTCAAGGACGCGCTCAGGGAATTTGCTGTCCAGCACCTTGCCAGCAGTGATACCCTTGATACCACCGATGTAACCGGTGTGACGATAATAGACCTTGTCGGTCAATTTCTTGCCGGTGAACTTCACCTTGTCCGCATTGATGACGATGACATGATCGCCGCAATCGACATGCGGAGTGTAGCTTGGCTTGGTCTTGCCACGCAGGATGTTGGCAATCAGGCTAGCCACGCGGCCAACAACTAAACCTTCTGCGTCAATGAGGATCCACGATTTCTCGACGTCCTGGGGACGGATCGATTTCGTAACTCTGGATAGCGTTTTCATCGCTAATCGCACCTTTCGAAATTTTGTAGATATGCAGAATCATCGCTGACCCGCATGCGAAGCGGTGCCAATGACGGCGAAAGCCTTAATAGTCAAGCAAAAGCGGGTGTTTTACGACGGGTAAAATAATACCACTATAAAAGCTATGCCGTTTCGCGCCCCAATATATGCACGCCCCATATCGTGGATGCGACCAGCAAAGCACCGACAGCCTGATGCGACACCGCCAGCACGATGTTGACGCCAGTCATCACGGTTGCAATGCCTAAGAGGATTTGAATACCATAAGCGCTGTGTATGGCGATGGAGGCGCTCCGTGCGCCCGCTTGTTTGACGCGGCGTGATAGCAGGATCAACGCAAGCACCGCAACCCACGCCCACCAGCGATGAACGAAATGCGTGAGATAGGGGTCATTCACCAACGCATAGAAAACGCCTTTAGTGGTCTCCACGCCGTCAGGATACAATCGGTCGTTCATTAAGGGCCAGGTGTTGGCAACATAGCCCGCGTTCAAGCCCGCAACCCAGGCACCAAAGAGCATCTGGATAAACAATATGGTGAAAACCGACGCGGTAAAGACGGTTATTTTCGCAGGCTTCGCAGCGGGGTTTTTGATCAGCGTCTTGAGGTCCAGCGCAGTCCAAACCAGTCCCGCTAAAATAATGAATGCTGTCAGCAAATGGACAGCAAGGCGGTAATGGCTGACATCGGTGCGTGCCGATAGGCCCGATGACACCATCCACCAGCCAATGGTCCCCTGAAGCCCACCCAAGGCCAGCAAAGCGAGCAAACGCGGCTTATAACCTGCGGGAATGGATTGCTTGAACCAAAACCATGCCAGCGGAAGTGCAAAGGCCAAGCCAATGACGCGCCCAAGTAAGCGATGCACCCATTCCCAGAAGTAGATGAACTTGAATTCGGCCAATGTCATGCCCGCCGGGCCATTAATTTCGGTATATTCGGGTATCTGCTTATATTTCTCAAATTCCGACATCCACGCTGCGTCGCTGAGAGGAGGAAGCGTACCGGTGATTGGTTTCCATTCGGTGATCGATAATCCCGATTCGGTCAGTCGCGTGATCCCGCCGACGACGACCATTGCAAAAACCAAGGCAGCGACGCCCATCAGCCAGTTAATCAAAACGGCAGGCCGTGCTGCGTGTGTTTCCGAAGCGGAATGTGAGTTGGGCGCAGTATCCATATGCATCGATATGGCGCTTAATGCCGATTGTCGCAAGCAAAGGAGGTTGCAAAAATTGATCACCAAGCTGCATTTTAACGATGTAATGTTGTAACGTGCATCGAATCAGTGTAGGGAACGGTCATGGCACAGGTATGGCAAAAATGGCGTTGGGACGGGCTTGGCCTCAGCATTGCCGGACTGTGCCTGCTGCATTGCCTGATAACTATGGTTTTGCTTACCGCCCTGGCGTCTGCGGGCGGCGCATTATTGAACCCTATGATCCATGAGGCTGGGTTAGGCCTCGCTATCATCTTGGGCGTTTTGGCCTTGGGTAAAGGATTTCGTGCGCATGGCTTGTTCATGCCCGCCTTTATAGGCGCGCTGGGTATCGGCATGATGGGCGGCGCGCTGACGCTACCACATGGCGCTATGGAAATAGCCTGGACAGTAATTGGCGTTGTTTGTCTTGGACTTGGCCATTTGCTTAATCATCGGGCCAAAGGCTGAACCCTAATCGCGCGGTGATTGACCCGCCGCATACCAGCGCCTACATCACCCGCATGGCATCACACCACCATCATGAGCATGCAGGCGCATCACTTGCGCAAGCCGCAGAAGTCGCGCTGGTTGAGGCTGGCGAACAATGGACCGATATGCGGTCAGATATTTTCGCGGTACTTGCGACCTTTGAAAAGCCGGCGTCCGCTTATGATATTGCTGACCTCGTTTCGCAGAAGCGTGGCAAGCGCGTTGCCCCCAACAGCGTCTATCGTATCTTAGACCTTTTTGTGGCGACGAACCTCGCGCGCCGCGTGGAAAGCGCAAACGCCTATATCGCCAACTCGCATCCCGGATGCTTGCATGATTGCATTTTCCTGATTTGCGATAACTGCGGCACCGCAACGCATATTGACGATGATGCCCTGACTATGAGCGTACGTGCAGCGGCGGAACATGCTGGCTTTGCCCAAGTTCGTCCCGTCATCGAAGTGCGCGGCAAATGTGCCGATTGTGGTTGAAATATCCACAATTACCCGTTCGACAGCCCGATAAAACACCGCTAAGCTTAGGTCATGACTCATTCGCCTGACACGCCGTTACTTGATACGGTTAAAGTGCCCTCGGACCTACGTAATCTTGCCGCATCGCAGCTTCGCCAGCTTGCTGACGAATTACGCGCCGAAACCATTTCTGCCGTATCGGTCACGGGTGGTCATTTGGGCGCGGGGCTTGGGGTTGTGGAGTTAACCACCGCCATCCATTATGTTTTCAACACGCCCGATGACCGGTTGGTTTGGGATGTAGGCCATCAATGCTATCCGCACAAAATCCTCACCGGTCGCCGCGATCGTATCCGCACCTTACGCACTGGCGGGGGACTCTCGGGCTTCACGAAGCGAAGCGAAAGCGAATATGATCCGTTCGGCGCCGCTCATAGCTCAACGTCGATTTCCGCTGCTTTGGGCTTTGCCGTGGCGAACAAGATCGCCGGCAAGCCCGGCAAGGCTATTGCCGTCATAGGCGATGGGTCCATGTCGGCTGGCATGGCCTATGAGGCGATGAATAACGCACAGGCCGCAGGTAACCGCCTGGTCGTTATCTTAAACGATAATGACATGTCGATTGCACCACCCGTGGGTGGGCTGTCCGCTTATCTGTCGCGCTTAGTGTCCTCGAGCGAGTATCTCGGTCTGCGCAGCCTCGCGAGCAAGCTCGCAAAACGCCTGTCGCGGCGCATCTATAGCGCGGCGTCAAAGGCCGAAGAATTCGCCCGTGGCATGGCAATGGGCGGGACATTATTTGAAGAGCTTGGATTTTATTATGTGGGCCCCATTGATGGCCATAATTTGGACCAGCTGATCCCTGTCCTCGAAAATGTCCGCGACAACGCTGAAGGTCCGGTGCTGATCCACGTTGTTACGCAAAAGGGCAAGGGCTATGCCCCGGCTGAAGCCGCTGCCGACAAATATCATGGCGTTGTAAAATTCGACGTGATCACGGGCAAGCAAGACAAAGGCCCCGGGGGCGGCCCGCCTGCTTATCAGAACGTGTTCGGCGAAACGCTGGCCAAGCTGGCGGAAACTGATCCCAAAATCTGCGCTATCACCGCCGCCATGCCCGGCGGGACGGGCGTCGACAAATTCTCCGCAGCGCACCCCGAACGCTCGTTCGATGTGGGCATCGCAGAGCAACATGCCGTAACATTTGCCGCTGGCCTTGCCGCGCAAGGCATGCGCCCCTTCTGCGCGATTTACTCAACTTTTCTGCAACGCGCTTATGACCAAGTCGTGCACGATGTCGCCATCCAGAACCTGCCGGTGCGCTTTGCCATTGATCGGGCTGGTTTGGTCGGCGCGGACGGCAGCACGCACGCAGGCTCGTTCGACATCACTTATCTTGCGACCCTGCCAAATATGGTCGTGATGTCACCTTCGGATGAAGCGGAACTGGTCCACATGACATACACCGCTGTATTGCATGATAGCGGTCCGATCGCGTTCCGTTATCCGCGCGGCAATGGCACGGGCGTTCCGTTACCCGAAGTGCCGCAGCAGCTTGAAATCGGTAAGGGCCGCATCGTCCGCGAAGGCAAGAAGGTCGCTATCCTTTCGCTCGGTACCCGTCTGGCCGAGGCCATGAAGGCAGCCGACACGTTGGATGCAAAGGGCCTTAGCACCACCGTTGCGGACTTGCGCTTTGCCAAGCCGCTCGACGAAAAATTAATCCGGCAACTCATCGCCACGCATGAAGTTGTGGTAACGGTTGAAGAGGCATCGGTTGGTGGCCTTGGCGCACATGTATTGACGCTGGCGAGCGACGCCGGTCTGATGGACACGGGTCTAAAAATCCGCACCATGCGCCTGCCCGATATCTTCCAAGAGCATGACAGCCCGCAGAAACAATATGATGAGGCCGGCCTTAACGCGCCGCAAATCGTCGAAACCGTGTTGAAGGCACTACGCCACAACAGCGCCGGCGTTGAAGAAGCGAGCGTGCGCGCTTAACACCGCGCTGCTGTCACGCCGTTAGCCCGGAATAATCGCCTGCGCGGTTTGGCCGTCACCTTCGGGGGCAGCGATGATATCGCGCGTGATGGCGCCTTTATTGACGGTGGTCGTCTGCGGATCACCGACCGATGAACGAATGCCCAATTCGGCAGTGCCAGACGTTGTCGAAATCGCGCGTTCAGCAGCGGAACGTGTTGCGGTGCCGCCAAACAAAGCGTCTAGCGCCTGCTCCTGACCCGCTTCCACAGGGCGAACGGCCGATACCGCAGTTGGCTCAAGCGCAAAGTCAGGCGGAACTACCAACGGTGCTGCGCGGCCAACGGATGGCGCAGCCGCGTCTGGGCCGCCCAATATGCTTCCCATCGAACCACATCCCGACAACAAAGGAAGTGCCAGCATCGTAACGGCAAAAAGGACAGGTTTTTTATTCATATGTATATCCATTTTCAGGCCGAATTACGGGCGGGGTGCGGTTGCAGGCGCAGTGCCGCCAAACATAGCATCCAAAACCTGTTGCTTGGTGTCGCCATCCTGCGGACGCGGGGCATTAGGTGTTGGGGTTGGCAAATTGAATGTTTTGGGGACCTCAAGCGGCTTTGACCGACTTACCGCAAATTCATCGGGGCGCTCACGATCATAGATGCTGGTCGTTCCGCAGCCCGAAAGCGCAAGGATAGCAACTGACGCCGCCGCTAAGATAGATATCCGCTTCATGACTTCTCCACTATGTCGGCATTGCTTACAGGTTCCTGAACATCAGCGCCGCGACCGGTTTTCTTGTCACCTATCAGGAACGCGCGGGTAAGCAATATCAATACGCCAATGCTGATACAGGCGTCGGCCAGGTTGAATATGTAAAAGGGCCGGAAGGCGCCAAAATGCAGATCAGCATAATCCACAACATAGCCATAACGCGTCCGATCAACGATGTTCCCAAGCGCACCGCCCAAGACCAATGACAAGGCCAACACGTCGCCGCGCAATTTCTCGCGCCACATCCAAACGCCTACGCCGACTGCAATCATCGCAGTAAGCACCACCAGTGCCCAGCGTTCGCCATCACTATCAGCGGTCAGGAAGCTCATCGAAACACCGCGATTTTCGGCATAGCGCAGGTCAAAGAATGACACGATGTGCAGGACGCCGCGCTCTTTCAACTGCAATGGTCCTAGCATCGCATATTTGACGATCTGGTCAGCAATGAAGACAAGGCTTGCAAGAATCAGGCCCTGAAGACGGAATTTAGGGTTCGGAGTCATGACCTTGTCCTAACGCACCAAAACCATATCGTCACCCTGAACTTGCTTCAGGATGACGGAAGTGCGTGGAGAAAATTTTACCCACCCACAACATCCGCACAGCGATCGCACAGCGCGCCGTCGTCAACAACCTCAGGCAAATGCCGCCAACAACGACCACATTTGTGGTTGGCGGTTTTCTGAACCGAAACGTCAAAATCTGCTGAGTTTGTAATTTCGATTTCGGCAGCCGCCACAATTAAAACTTCAGACATATTAATTGTTTTTAGGCGTTCAACTTCTCGATCATAAGGATCAGCAGGAAATGCCATCCGGATTTCAGCTTCAAGGCTCGATCCTACGACTTTTTCCCTACGAAGAGCTTCAATGTGTTCATTTGCCAACTTACGCCACGGACGGACGTCGCACCAACGCAGTAGAAGCCCTTGGTCCGTCCAACTCGGATCAACCTCCGGCCATTCCGAGAAATGCACGCTGTCCGCATCGGGGAACCGCGTCTGCCAAACTTCTTCGCTGGTGAACACCAAGACGGGCGCAGCATAGCGGACAAGCGCGTGGAACAATATGTCGAGCACCGTGCGATACGCCATCCGCTTGGGATCAGTCGCGGCATCGCAATATAGGCAATCTTTACGGATATCGAAGAAGAAGGCCGACAGGTCTTCGTTGCAAAACTCGGTCAGCAAGCGGACATAAGTGTTGAAGTCAAAGTCATTGACCGCCGTCTTCAACTTCGCGTCCATGTCGGCGAGCAGATGGAGCATATAACGCTCCAGCTCCGGCATATCGGCGATTGCAACCTTTTCCGCATCGGAAAACCCGTCGAGCGCGCCCAACAAATAACGGAAGGTGTTGCGCAATTTGCGATATTGGTCGGACACACCGGCAAGGATTTCCTTACCGATGCGATGATCCTCGGTGAAATCCACGGTCAGCGCCCATAGCCGCAAAATATCCGCGCCATTGTCGCGCATCAGATCCAACGGGTTGATGGTGTTGCCCAAGGATTTGGACATTTTCATGCCCTTTTGATCCATCGTAAAGCCGTGCGTTAGAACGGCGTTATAGGGCGCCCTACCCCGCGTACCACAGCTTTGCAGCAAGCTTGATTGGAACCAGCCACGATGTTGGTCGCTGCCTTCCAAATAGAGGTCCGCAGGCCATTGCAGATCAGGCCAACGTCCGCTTTCGAGCACGAATGCATGCGTACAGCCTGAATCAAACCAGACGTCTAGAATGTCTGTGACGCGCTCATAATCAGCCAAGGCATAGTCGCTGCCCAGATATTCCTGCGCGCGTTCGTCGGACCAACCATCAACGCCATGTTCCCTTATGCCCGCGATAATGCGGGCGTTAACGGCTGCGTCATTGAGATATTGGTTCGTGCCTTTTTTGACAAACAAGGTGATCGGCACGCCCCAAGCCCGCTGACGACTGAGCACCCAATCGGGGCGACCTTCGACCATTGATGACAAGCGGTTGCGTCCCTTTTCAGGGATGAAGCGGGTATCCGAAATCGCGGTCATCGCCTTGTCGCGCAGCGTGCCATCAGTGGTGGCTTTGTCCATCGGCACAAACCATTGCGGGGTGCAGCGATAGATGACCTTCGCCTTCGATCGCCATGAATGCGGATAGCTGTGCTTATAATCCGCCGACGCAGCGAGCAAGCCGCCCGCTTCGTGAAGGGCCGAGCAGATCGGACCGTCAGGCGCGTTGAATTTGGGGTTAATGACACTGCCTTCACCGCCGAGCCAGCCCCAGTCCGAACGATATTTACCATCGCCCTCAACCGCGAAGACCGGGTCAATGCCATTGGCCTTACAAAGGTCGAAATCATCCTCACCATGGTCAGGGGCCATATGGACGAGGCCCGTGCCGCTGTCGGTAGTAACGAAATCGCCTACGAGCATTGGGCGGGCCGTAGCGAAGAAACCACCAAGATGGTGCATCGGGTGGCGGACCATTGCGTCTTGGAGCTCAGAACCATTCACCGCCATTAAAGGTACAAGTTCTTCACCCAAATCAGCTGAGACAGCACCGATCCGTTCGAGCGCTATTAAATATTGTTTACCGTCGTCATTGCGCTTTCGGCACAGCCGATATTCGATGTCCGGACCATAAGCGAGCGCCTGATTTACAGGAATAGTCCAAGGCGTGGTCGTCCAAATGACAGCATGCGCACCCACCAATTCGTCGCAATTCGGCGCATGGGTGATTTCAAAAGCAACATAAATCTGCGTCGATACGATATCGTCATATTCAACTTCAGCTTCGGCCAAGGCAGTCTTCTCAACTGGCGACCACATGACAGGCTTCGCACCGCGATAGAGCTGACCGCTTTCGGCGAACTTTAACAGCTCCGAAACAATTGTCGCCTCGGCCTGGAAATCCATCGTCAGATAGGGATTATCCCAATCGGCATTGATGCCCAGCCGCTTCAATTGTTCGCGCTGCGTATCGACCCAATGCTGCGCATAAGCCCGGCATTCGGCGCGAAATTCAACAGCGGGGACTTCGTCCTTGTTCAGCTTTTTCTTGCGATATTGCTCCTCGACCTTCCATTCAATGGGTAGGCCATGGCAGTCCCAACCGGGTACATAAGGCGCGTCTTTGCCCAGCAGCGTCTGCGTGCGGACAACCATGTCTTTCAGAATATGGTTCAGCGCGTGGCCGATATGCATGTCACCATTGGCATAAGGCGGACCATCATGCAGGATGAACTTCTCGCGCCCACGGCGGCGATTGCGCAATTCGGCATAGAAATCGGCCGCTTGCCAGCGCGCCAAAATGCCCGGCTCTTTCTGCGGAAGGCCAGCCTTCATCGGAAAGTCGGTTTTGGGCAAGAAGACGCTGTCGCGATAGTCTTGTTTCGGTGAGTCAGCTGGTTCAGTCATATCGTGCGGGTGCTTAGGGGAGGTTGGCGCTTTAGACAACTATTTGAGCGCAAGGCTGGCAAACTAGAGGTTCACTCTGTCCATTATATGTCACGCCAAAATATCGCGTGCCTGATCACAATCCTTTGCCATCTGCGCCATGAGTGCATCGAGGTTGTCAAATTTGGCCTCGCCACGAATGAAGGCGTGGAATTCGATTTCGATATTTTGGCCATAAAGATCTTCGGCAAAATCGAAAAAATGCGGCTCAAGCAATTCTTTGGGCGGGTCAAAGGTTGGACGAATACCCAGATTTGCGGCACCGTTCAAAACGCGGCCATCGGGCAAGCGGCCCTTCACCGCATAAATGCCGTAACGCGGGCGCAGATAATGGCCCATGTCGATATTGGCGGTGGGAAAGCCCAAAAGTCGGCCGTTTTTGTCACCATGCTGGACAACGCCTTGAACGGTAAAGGGTCGCGTCAGCAACGCTGTGGCGGTTGCGCAGTCGCCATCTTGCAACGCAGCGCGGATACGGCTTGAGGAGATGACGCCTGCATCATCGACCACTGGGCCCATTGCTGTGGAGGATAAAGCATGCGCGCCGCCCAGTTCACGCAGGACATTGATATTGCCGCCACGCGCTTTGCCAAAGGTGAAGTCTTCGCCCGTGACAACGGCCGAAATCCCAAGCCGCTCAATGAGCAGTTTGACAATGAAATCTTCCGCGCTAGTTGCCGCCAGCTCTGCATCAAAATCAAACACCAACATGGCGTCCGCGCCTGCATCTTCGAATAGCCGTTGCCGTTGGTCCAACGTCGTCAGCCTAAACCAAGGTGATTGCGGCGCGAAAAAACGTACAGGGTGCGGGTCAAATGTTGCGATGATGGCTGGACGGCCGGCCGCCTTTGCCTGTGCAATCGCCTCACCCGCAACGGCCTGATGCCCGCGATGAAAGCCATCAAAATTGCCCAACGCCACCACGCCTCCGCGCAGGGCGTCCGGCATCCGGTCTTTGGCAGATAGGCGAGGAATCATAAAGCCTTGCCTGCCCTTGGCAGCAAGCCAGCACGGATGACGCGCAGCGCATTTTCGCCCATCACCGCGCGGATTTCGGCTGCTGTGAAGCCTTCGTCCATCAATGCTTGTGTCACCTGAACCAGTTGCGATGTATCGAACCGCACGGTAGTCGCGCCGTCATAATCGGATCCCAAGGCGACAAATTGAATGCCCACCAGATCGCGGACATGCTTCATCGCTTTGGCTGCGGCGCGCGGGCTCGTGTCGCATAAGGCGCCGTCCCAATAGCCAATGGCGATGACGCCACCGGTTTTGGCCACACCGCGCACTTCGTCATCGGTCAGGTTGCGGTTGACCTTGCAAGTCGCCTGCACACCGCCATGGCTGGATACAACCGGCCGGGTGGCCATCGCCAGCACTTCTGCAACACCTTTATGCGACAAATGGGCGATATCGATGATCATGCCCTTCGCCTCCATCCGCCGAACAATGTCACGGCCAAAGGGGGTCAGCCCAGCTTTTTTCAGGCCATGCATCGAACCTGCCAATTCATTATCAAAGAAATGAGTTAACCCCGCCATGCGAAAACCGGCGTCATACAACCGGTCCAGATTGGCTGCCTTGCCTTCCAGATTTTGAAGGCCTTCGATGGTCAGCATGGCTCCGATGGGCCGCGTATCTTTCTGCCGCGCGGCGAGTAAGGCATCTAATTGGCTTGCGGTATTGACGGCCTTGATCGCATTATTCGAAGCTGCAACCGCGTCATCACGCTTTTGGGCATGATAAAGCGAGCGCTCAGCCAACGAACTCCAGGTCTTCACAGGTTGTAGCTGCGCGACGGTCAACAAGGTGATGTTGTCGCTATCGGCACCATTGCCATCATAATTCTGGTTCTTCGGTGTCTTTGTCACCGACGAGAATAATTGCAGCGCGACATTGCCTTCTTGCAAACGTGGTAAATCCATATGGCCACGCGACGCGCGGTCATTCAGGTCGCGGTTCCACATCAACGTGTCGCTATGCAAGTCAACGATGTTCAGCGTCTTGTGCAAGGCCTTAGCTTCGTCGCTGACCGCAATCAGCGGCTTGCCATCAATCTGGTTCATTGCCCCTTCGACATAGCCAGGGGCAAAGCCGAAAAATCCCACAGCAGCTGCAGCAAGCAACGTTGCCGGTATCCAGATTTTTTTACGCATAATCCCCCCTAGGACGCCGATGTTTAGGTCGCGATCCGTCGCAGTAATGTTACAAAATCATAAGCGGGCGTACCGCCTTGCGCAGCATGGCTCTCCCGCGCGATTTCTTGCCAGATCGACATGTCAAAGGCAGGGACGATAGCGTCTCCATCGGGGCTGGCCGCAATTTCGGTGAGTTCAACGCGGTCCGCCAGTGGCAGAAATAAGCTATAAATTTCTGCGCCACCGATGACGCAGACATGAGGCCCATTGGCGCGTTTCAATGCTTCCTCGACCGAATGCACGACTTCGGCGCCTTCTTCCTCCCAATTCTGATCGCGGGTCAGCACGATATGGCGGCGGCCATCCAGCAAGCCCGGCAAGCTGTCAAAGGTCTTCCGCCCCATGATCATGGGCCGCCCTTTGGTAACTTGTTTGAAATGACGCAGGTCAGCTGGGATATGCCATGGCATGCCGCCATCCTTCCCGATTGTTCCATTTGCGGCGCGGGCGAGGACAAGAACGATTTCGGGATGATTCATGCCGCCGTCTTGCCGACTTTTTCTCACCTATACAAGCGGGTGACGTGGCCTATTTTTCGGCCAGGTCGTGCTTCGGCCTTGCCATATAGGTGCAGATGCGCCGCAGGGTCTGCTAGAATTTGTTCAAAATTGTCGCCATCAGCGCCCAACAGATTTTCCATCTCAACCCGCGCAGCGATTGTTTCCGTGGCGCCTAAAGGCAGTCCGCAAATGGCGCGAATATGGTTTTCAAACTGGCTGGTGGCCGCGCCTTCAATGGTCCAATGCCCACTATTATGAACGCGGGGCGCGATTTCGTTGAACAAGGGACCCGTCGCGCTTGCAAAGAATTCGGCGGTAAACACGCCAACATAATTCAGCGCCGATGCGACCGCCGCTGCCATATCACGCGCCGCTTGTTCTTGGCCTTCAACTAAGGCCCCCGACGGCAAAGTAGACTTGGCCAAAATGCCGTTGACATGCCTATTGAGCGAACTGTCCCAAAAACGGATTTCACCGTCTTGGCCGCGGACCAATATCACGGAAAATTCGGCCTCAAACGACACCATGGCTTCGGCAATCAGCGGCTGCCCCCCGGTGCGTTCCCACGCACCCTTTATGTCACCATCAGCCATGATCCGCAACTGACCCTTGCCGTCATAGCCCATGCGGATGGTTTTGAGGATGCACGGAATGCCAACATCCGCAATCGCGGTGGCTACGGCGCCTTCGTCCGACGCAACCGCAAACTCCGCCGTTTTCCCGCCAAGCGCGCGGACAAATTGTTTCTCTGCGGCGCGATCCTGCGCCACTTCAAGTGCCTTAAGTGGCGGGTAGACCGGAACAAGATCCGTGATCGATTCAAGTGGTGACACTGGCACGTTTTCAAATTCGAAAGTTACCACGTCACACGCTTTGGCAAACGCCTCCAACGCCACCAGGTCATCATATTCGGATATGGTGTAAGCGGCCGCAACATCGCAGGCGACATTGTCCCCGGGCGGCGCATAAATATGGCAACGATAGCCCAATTGCGCAGCGGCCGTCGCCAGCATGCGGCCAAGCTGACCACCGCCCAATATGCCAATAGTTGATCCCGGAGGTAAGGCCGCCATAAATGGACCTTATTCAGGCGTTTCAGCGACCGAAGCCGTCTGTGATGCACGCCAGGCGTCCAAACGTTCGGCCAGCGCGGCATCTTCATTCGCCAGCATGGCCGCCGCCAAAAGCGCCGCGTTTGTTGCGCCCGCTTTGCCGATTGCCAATGTACCTACTGGAATGCCTGCGGGCATTTGCACGATGGACAAAAGGCTATCCATACCGTCCAGCGCCTTCGATTGTACCGGCACGCCCAGCACAGGAAGGCGCGTCATCGACGCGGCCATGCCCGGCAGATGCGCTGCGCCACCTGCGCCCGCGATAATGCATTTCAGACCACGGCCCGCGGCAGTTTTGGCATAATCATAAAGCCGATCAGGTGTGCGATGCGCAGACACCACTTTGCATTCATGCGGAATGTGCAGTGCCGTCAGCGTCGCCGACGCCTCTCGCATGGTTTCCCAGTCCGAACGACTTCCCATGATGATGCCAATGAGCGGCGCTGCGTCGGTCATGTGTCACTCCCCTGAGTAGTTCAATGGCATTGGCCTTAGCCTTGTGGTGCAAAAGGCGCAATCCAGCAACGCCGCGTTAACCATCTTGGCGCTTAAATGCGGTTTAAAGTGAACTTACTGCGCCGAAAGATAGTGATATTCGCCCTTCAGTTGGTCGTCCAATTCATACACAATTGGCTGCCCAGTTGGAATTTCAAGGCCATTGATATCTGCATCCGAGATGCCCGAAAGATGTTTCACCAACGCACGCAGGCTATTGCCATGCGCCGAAATCAACACGGTTTTTCCATCCCGTAACTCCGGCGCGATCGCACTTTCCCAATAAGGCAGCACACGGTTAATGGTGTCTTTGAGGCTTTCGGACGCCGGAATATTGATGCCAGCATAACGTGGATCCGACGACAGATCATATGGCGACCCTGCGGCAAGTGGCGGTGGCGGAATATCGAAACTGCGGCGCCAGATCTTCACCTGATCCTCGCCATGCTTCGCCGCTGTCTCTGCTTTATCTAGGCCAGTCAGCCCACCATAATGCCGCTCGTTCAACTGCCAATTCTTGGTTACTGGAACCCACAAACGGCCCATCGCCTCCAAGGCCAAGTTCAACGTTTTGATTGCCCGTGTCTGCACGCTGGTAAAGGCTGTGTCCGGCGATATGCCCATCGCCTTCATCAGCTCGCCTGCCGCCCAAGCTTCGGCAGCACCTTTTTCAGTTACGTCGACATCCCACCAACCGGTGAAGCGATTTTCCAGATTCCACTGCGATTGGCCGTGACGGATGAGGATGAGTTTCGGCATTTTTGCTTTCCTAAATTGTTTGCCGGCGCCCTAACGCAAATTGGTCAAATCGCCAAGGTCATGAAACCGACGAGAGGTTTTTGAGCGCAGCTGTAGTTGCAGTTATGTCTACACCATCTCCGCCAAAGTCGCGAGGCACTCTCGGGCGAGTAAGCGGCAACGTTCGGGGGACCAGCCTTGGTCAGGGTCATTGCCGTGCACGGTGTCCTTATAAGGCATTTCAAGCGTCATCGCGACGCATTGGTGCGAAGGTCCAAAACGCTCTGCCAACTGGTTCGTCGACATCGACAAATTAGCTTTGCCGGGACCAGCCTTGGTGTAGCCTAGCTCCGTTTGGAAGTCGGGTGTTCGCGCCGAAAGGCGATTTATAAAGGCATTGTAGCGACCACCCTGATCATCGGTCCATGAAGGAATGCCTTCAAACCCTGCCATAAATGCTGCGGGAATGGCTTCGTCGCCATGCACGTCCATGGCCCAATGCACACCGGTTTCATCCATGGCGTTGCGGATGGCCAACACTTCGGGGCTGCGCTCCGCGGACGGTTCGGCCCATTCGCGGTTCAGGTTGACGCCCAGATGATTGGTCCGCAAATGCCCACGGCAACTGCCATCCGGATTGCAATTGGGCACAATGTGAAAGCGGCATTTTTCAAGCAGCACGCGTGTATGCGGATCGCTCAGGTCGGTGAGCATGTCGATGGCGCCTTCCATCCAATATTCGGCCTGAGTCTCGCCGGGATGCTGGCGCGCATAGAGCCAGACCTGCGTATCGCCATTGCCCATTTCGAGGCAATCGATGGGCTGACCCTCGATGCTGTGGCCAAGGCAGCGATAGGTCACGCCCTCAAGCGATGCTGTCTCGGCAATCAGATCATGGTGCCGTTCCATGCTATAGGGCGCGAAATAGGCAAACCATGCAAGATTGCTTGCGGGGGTGTAACGGATGGTCAAAGTGCCTCCGTCCTTGGCCTTGTCATAAGTCGTGTCGGCGCGACCCCAAAAATCGCGGTCTTCGGAGACGCAAGCGCGGTAATCAGGCCAGCCACCTGGATAGGCGCTGCCCTCCAATCCGGTAATTCGCAATTCCAGTTCTTCACCTGGGGTACACGCCACGCGAAAGTGGAACCATTGTGCAAATTCCGAATCCTTATCCTTGCGGATACCAAGCGTCGCGACATTGTCATCGACGGCATGAACGATAATGTTTCCGCTGTCGAACGCGGCATTGATGTCAATAATCGGCATTTTTGGTTCGCTCTCGCAATAAAGTTTATGGCACGCGGATAGTCTCACCCGACACGCCGGGGAAGTCCTTAAAGTAGGCTTCAGCCAATTTTGATGCGGCAATTCCGGGTTGCGTGGCGGGCGAACGGTCCCAACCCGATTCGCCCGCAAGTGCAACTGCAAAGCTTCCCGTGCCATAGGGGCCGCCTTCGGTCGCGCGGATGAAACGCGTCATCTCGACTGGACCCATCGGCACGATGCAGGCGGTCAACACAGAAAGCGCTGGAAGCGGCAAAAATCGGGCCATTTTCATCATGCATCTATCCTTGGGCCCGCCCCCTATCACATAAAGCTATAGATGGAGGCTGAATCCGCAAAGATGCGCCAATCGCGCTTGACTTTCCGCAGCCCGACCCATAGGAGCGCGCCTTCAATTCAAGCTTTATGCATTTAATAGACGGGTAAATCCGATGAAAGTCGTTAATTCTCTGAAGTCGCTCAAGGGCCGCCATCGCGATAACCGCGTGATTCGTCGCCGTGGCCGTACTTATGTCATCAACAAGACCCAGCCACGCTTCAAGGCGCGTCAGGGTTAATTTGGTCCTGCCTGCGCGATGCGGGCAGTTGAACAGGCAAAATGCCGCTCCGAATCTGATTCGTGGGCGGTTTTTTTGCGCCTCGTTTCCGCTTGAGTCTTTCGCGCGAAGAGGTGGAGTATATGCCTAAAATAACCAATGTGGTCTTTGATGTTGGCAAAGTGTTGTTCGAATGGGATCTTCGGCATCTCTTTGCAAAACTGATCACGGGTAAGGACGAGCTGGAATATTTCGTTACCCATGTTGTAACCCCCGAATGGCATTTTCAGCATGATGCGGGGCGCGCTTTGGATGAGATGGTTGCCGAGCGGGTCGCGGAATTTCCAAAATATGCTGCGTGGATTGCAGCTTATGCCAGCCGTTTCAATGAAACCATCCCCGGGCCGATCACAGGGTCGCTGGAGATTGTGCAGGACCTCGCCGAACGCGATGTGCCCTTATATGCAATCACCAATTTCGGCGCAGAATTCTGGGATGGTTTCCGTCCGACACAGCCGATATTCGACCGCTTTCAGGACATAATCGTGTCGGGAGTCGAAAAATTGGTAAAGCCAGACCCCGCCATTTACGCGCTGGCGTTGCAGCGTTTCGGACTAGAGCCGGGCACGGCAATTTTTATCGACGATAATCATGACAATGTCATCAGCGCACGCCAAAACGGTTTTGCTGCGCATCACTTTAAAGACGCCGATTCACTGCGCCGAGAATTGATTGCCCTCGATTTATTGCATTAAAATTTTGCACGCAGTGATCTAAAGAACGCGGAAATTGAGACCGATTCTCCGCGCCTTCCGCTCCTGTGCGCGCACCAAAAAACATCAGCGCAAGCCCTTCCATTCGGTGCCCTTCTGTGCTTAAGCGACCGGCGAAACTTTCCATTTGCAAGGATGCAATCTCCCATGAATATCCATGAATATCAGGCCAAAGAACTGCTTGCTAAATTCGGCGTGGCTTGTCCCGCTGGTATAGCGGCACTCAGCGTGGAAGAGGCGGTTGCGGCTGCGAAGCAATTGCCTGGCCCGCTATATGTGGTGAAGTCGCAAATTCATGCTGGTGGACGCGGCAAGGGCAAGTTCAAGGAATTGGGTCCCGATGCAAAGGGCGGTGTTCGTTTAGCCTTTAATCTGGATGAGGTTGAGGCCCATGCTAAGGACATGCTGGGCAATACATTGGTGACGATCCAGACTGGGCCCGAAGGCAAGCAAGTCAACCGCCTCTACATTACCGATGGCGCCGACATTAAGCAGGAATTCTACCTCGCATTGCTCGTTGATCGCGCAACCAGCCGTATTGCTTTCGTTGCCTCTACCGAAGGCGGCATGAACATCGAAGATGTGGCGCATGACAGCCCCGAGAAGATCCACACCATCGTTGTCGATCCAGCAACCGGACTTCAGCCACACCATGGCCGCAGCGTTGCAAAGGCGCTTGGCCTGACGGGTGATTTGGCCAAGCAGGCACAGACTGTGGTTGCTGGTCTCTATGCCGCGTTTTTGGGTACCGATGCCGAACAGATCGAAATCAACCCGCTGGCGGTTTGCGAAGGCAAAAATGGCGACGAGCTTTTGGTGCTTGATGCCAAGGTCGGTTTTGATGGCAACGCGATGTTCCGGCACAAGGACCTCGCTGAACTGCGCGATTTGACCGAGGAAGACCCTGCTGAGGTTGAAGCTTCGGAATATGACCTCGCTTATATTAAGCTCGACGGAAATATTGGTTGCATGGTCAATGGCGCGGGTCTTGCCATGGCAACAATGGACATCATCAAGCTGAACGGTGAATTCCCTGCTAACTTCCTCGACGTCGGCGGCGGCGCATCGAAGGAAAAGGTTACAGCGGCCTTCAAGATCATTTTGAAGGACCCCGCTGTTAAGGGTATTCTCGTAAATATCTTCGGCGGCATCATGAAATGCGACATCATCGCCGATGGTATCGTTGCTGCGGCTAAGGAAGTGAACCTGTCGGTGCCACTCGTGGTGCGCTTGGAAGGCACCAATGTGCAGCAGGGCAAGGACATCCTCGCCAATAGCGGCCTACCTATCGTATCGGCCAACGACCTTGGCGATGCAGCCGAGAAAATTGTCGCGGAAGTTCGCAAGGCAGCTTAATTTATCGAACGCTTGACGTTCACGTTAACCTTAAGCATAGGCGCTCCAGTTTAGGCGGGCATTCACTCGCCGTTTGAGTCGGTATGGAAGGATGAGCACATGAAGATCATCGTCCCCGTTAAGCGGGTCATCGATTATAACGTAAAGCCTCGGGTTAAGCCCGATGGTTCGGGTGTTGATTTGGCAAATGTCAAAATGAGCATGAACCCGTTTGACGAAATCGCGGTTGAAGAAGCGCTGCGTTTGCGTGAAAAGGGCATTGCGACCGAAGTTATTGCGGTGTCGATTGGACCGGACAAGGCGCAAGAAACGCTGCGCACCGCTTTGGCCATGGGCGCAGATCGCGCAATCTTGGTGATTGCGGAAGATGTCGAGCCATTGGGCGTTGCCAAGATCCTCGCAAAGATTGTCGAAGAAGAACAGCCTGGTCTGGTCATTGTTGGCAAGCAAGCCATTGACGATGACTCCAACCAAACCGGCCAGATGCTTGCCGCGTTGACCGGGCGCCCACAGGGCACCTTTGCCAATACGGTGAATGTATCGGGCGACGAAGTGCATGTTGCACGCGAAGTCGATGGCGGTTTGCAAACCGTAGCCTTGAAGATGCCAGCGATCATTACGACCGACCTGCGCTTGAATGAGCCACGTTATGCGTCCTTGCCGAATATCATGAAGGCAAAGTCAAAGCCGCTCGCGCAGAAATCACCTGCCGATTATGGCGTTGACGTTAGCCCGCGCCTCAAAACATTGAAGGTTGTCGAGCCACCCGTGCGTAGCGCTGGTATCAAGGTTGCCGACGTGGACGCGTTGGTCGCAAAGCTCAAAGAAATGGGAGTGGCCGCATGAAGACCCTCGTTTATGCCGAACATGACAATGCATCGTTAAAGGATGCAACTTTGGCTGTCGTCACGGCTGCATCGCAATTGGGCGAAGTGCATATCCTCGTTGCGGGCGCAGGCTGCGGCGCGGTTGCAGATGCAGCTGCCAAGATTGCTGGCGTCAGCACCGTACATGTGGCCGATGACGCGATATATGCGCAGCAATTGGCCGAAAATGTCGCACCCTTGGTTGCATCGTTGATGGCAACACATGACGCGTTCCTTGCGCCTGCTACATCAAATGGCAAAAACATCGCACCACGCGTAGCTGCGTTGCTGGACGTCATGCAAATCTCTGACATTCTGTCGGTTGAGAGCGCAGATACGTTCACGCGTCCCATCTATGCCGGTAACGCGATTGCCACGGTTCAATCGTCGGATGCCAAGAAGGTTATCACCGTGCGCGGTACAGCCTTTGCCAAGGCACAAGAAACCGGCGGTTCGGCGACAATCGCAGCGGTTGCAAGCACAGGCGATGCCGGTACGTCATCATTCCTGTCGGCAGAAATCGCCAAGCAAGAACGTCCTGAACTTACATCTGCCAAGATCATCGTATCGGGCGGCCGTGCGTTGAAGGATGCGGAAACCTTTGCGGCGACCATCCTGCCCTTGGCTGATAAGCTTGGCGCTGGCGTCGGCGCCAGCCGCGCCGCTGTAGACGCGGGCTTTGTGCCTAACGACTATCAGGTTGGCCAGACCGGCAAGATCGTCGCTCCAGAAGTATATGTCGCGGTCGGCATCTCCGGCGCGATCCAGCATCTTGCAGGTATGAAGGACTCCAAGGTCATCATCGCGATCAACAAGGACGAAGACGCACCCATATTCCAAGTTGCAGATATCGGCCTCGTCGGTGACCTGTTTACCGTCGTGCCGGAACTGGTTGGCAAGCTGTAATATTTTGCAACCAAGTGTAAATTTTTAAGGGTGGGCAGAAATGTCCACCCTTTTTACTTGTAGCAATGACGCTGCGATGCGTAGCTTGATTGCTATGACAAAATCATTCGTTGCATCCTGGATTCTTTTTGCCGTCACGATAGCCTCACCAGTCTCTGCTGCTCCACAGACGCCATTGATTTTGAAACCCTCTTCAAAATGGCACGTAGATTATGCCGATGAACGATGCCGACTCGTGCGCCAGTTTGGCGAAGGCAAACAAACCGCTTTGTTGTTCATGGACCTTTATGGACCCAGCGATTATTATCAGATGACTATTGCGGGTAAATTTGTTCCGAAGGCGGTTCAAAGAGGCGTTGCAAACATCCAGTTCGGGCCAGTCGAGGAAGAGCAGAAACTCGCATTTGCCAGCGGAACTATTGGAACGGAGCCCGCTTTACTGTTTTCCAGAAGCGCCCGTATCGCGCCGCCAAGCGCGGCGGAACTATTGGCTATTAAAGATCGCTCCGATGACGAATGGATCAACCTTCAGCCCATAAGCGAGGAGCGGAAAAAGGCAGTCAAATACCTGCGTATAGGCAAGCCCCTGCGAAAGCCAGTAACACTGGAAACAGGTTCACTGCGGGGACCGATCGCGGCGCTCGATAGATGCGTTGAAAATTTAGTCGCTAGCTGGGGTGTGGATGTTGAAAAACACAAAACCTTAACCAGGAAGGCAGAGCCCTTAAATTCACCAGGTGATTGGGTAAAGTCGTCTGACTATCCAGAAAAAATGCTTATGGCTAGACAGCCCGCCTTGGTGAATTTCCGCCTCAGCATTGGACCTGATGGCATCCCCACAGGGTGTCATATTCAGGCCACAACACGTCCGAAGGAATTTGACAATGCCGTCTGCAAATCGATGATGCGGCGGGCGCGTTTTTCGCCCGCGCTTGACGCACAGGGCCAGCCGCTGGCCTCTTATTATCAGAACAATGTGTATTTCCGTATTTTCTGAAAATTCAAAAACAGTTTAGAAAGCTGACCCAATTCATCGACGGCATATCCGCCTTCAATCAGTATGACCGCTGCTGATAAGCCGCCGAAGACAACCACATTGCTTGGTTCGGCAAACACTTGGGCTACGGCAGCAAGTCCGCGGGCACGGTTGGCTCGCTCAATATTTTCTCCATCCGGCGCCAACGTTCGGTCGGATCGGGATTACCGCGCTCAATATAAGCGCGGACCAGATCTTTGCCCCAGCCATAGTTGATCACATAGCTGCGATAATGGTCAGTGAACTTCACCGATTGTTCCGCGCGCGCCGGCGAGAGCAACAGATATTTCTGCGTTAGTTCGAGTGCCTGCGCACGTGTAACCGCACCATCGAGATACATTTTCGCGATTGTTAACCGCGCGCCCGATAGCGCATCGGTCATTTGCTGCATTTTCCAAAACGCTTCTGCAGAATTAGGGTCAAGGCCAGCGATCGGGTACAGAATATCGCGTTCAAATGCCAAGCGCTCTGCCGCAGGGAATGCCAGATCGATCCCGTAATTGGCGCTACCTTCGGATAAAACGCTCGTCGGGCTATAGAGCGGATTGACCTCATATTCCTTCCACCCATTTTTGCGCGCCAACCGTTCTTCGACCATCAGATTCAACACATGGTGGCCGGGATAACCTTCATGACAGCCCAAATCGACCGCGCGGCTGATACGGATCGGCAGGTCAGTATTAATCTGAATCAAGCTTTTATAATTGCCCTTATAATAATTATAGCCTGACCAAGGCTTGCCCGTGACAAACTCCATCACGAATGTCTCGCCCGCTGGTAAATTGATAAATTGCGCCGTGCGCCGTTTGCATTCGGAAATTGCGGCATCAAAAACAGGCTGCAAGCGGTCCTTAGGAATGACATAACGCTCATTAAAAGTATCGACGCGTGCGGCGAGAGGCCCATTGCCGGGAATCAGCGTTTCAAGACTTGCCAGTATGGCGTCATAATGTGCCAGCGGCTTCAAATCCGGCACCGTCGCAAACTGACCCTGCGCTTCATCATTGAACGCAAATGTCCGGCCCTGTAGCATCTGCAACCGAGTATCCGCAGCAATGAGCATTCCACGCAGCGCAACTGCACGGCGGCGGTCCGGTTCCACCTTGATCGAAGGCAAGGTCCCATCAATGGCGGCCGTCAAGACGCGCGCTTCGGCAATCAATTGTGCCAGGGACCGCGGATTTGCCTTCGCCGCTGCTTGCAACGCAGGCGGGCCATAATATGCATCGACATACTCCGCTTCATGCGTTCCTGCTTCAAGCGTCAAGCGGACATAGGCATCGGAAATATCGGCAATTGACATCGCTGGTGCAGCGACACTTTCAGAGGACGCTGGAGCAACGGTAGCGCTAACTGTCGCCAGCAAAGCGAAGGGAAGGATAAGGTAGCGAAGGTTCATATGGTACTTTCAATTATAACTTTTTGCGGCGCGGCAAAACGCAGGATTAGATACCCACTTATCGCCGACAGTATAGAGCCCATGAGAACACCAATTTTGACAGCATCGCCCTGATCCGGGCCAATGAAGGCAAGGCCGCCGATAAACAAACTCATCGTAAAGCCAATGCCGCACAACAAAGCGACGCCATAGACTTGCATCCAGCTTGCATGTGCCGGACGTGCAGCAATGCCCAGCTTAACAACAATCCAGACGCTGGTAAAAATGCCAAGCTGTTTGCCCAAAAACAGGCCCAGCGCGATACCCAGAGGTAGCGGCGCAATGAGCGCAGCAAGACTGATGCCGGCCAGGGACACGCCGGCATTGGCAAAGCCAAAGATCGGTACGATAAAAAATGCAACGGGCTTTACCAGCGCATGCTCCAGCCGATGGAGTGTAGAATCTTCAGCGTCAGGCGCAGCAAACGTTCGGCGAAAAGGAATGGCAAATGCCGCCATCACGCCGGCGATGGTGGCGTGCACGCCGGATAACAATGTCGCATACCATAACAGGGCCGCGAGGATGAGATATGGCCAAAGGGCATTTACCCGAAAACGGTTGAGCATCATCATAACTAGCCAAATGCCGCCAGCTGCGGTCAGCGCGTCGATGTTCAACTCGGCCGTGTAGAATAAAGCTATTATCGCCACTGCGCCCATATCGTCCACAATGGCAACCGTCGTCAGAAACAGTTTCAAAGAAGCGGGAGCTCGGCTGCCCAGCAGCGCAAGCACGCCAATGGCAAATGCAATGTCGGTAGCCGCCGGTATAGCCCAGCCACGCTGCAATGCAGGATCGCCGCCCGCCACCGCGAGATAAATAATCGCCGGAACAATCATGCCTGCCGCTGCGGCGACCATAGGAAGCGCGCGGTCGGGCCAAGTGGACAAATGACCGTCAACAAATTCGCGCTTAATCTCCAGCCCGACGAGCAGGAAGAAAATTGCCATCAGGCCATCATTTATCCAAAGATGAACGGTCATCGGGCCAAGTTTTGGCGTCAACTCCGGGCCGATTATCAAATGTAAAATATGACTATAACTGGCAGCGATGGGCGAATTAGCAATAATCATGGCCACTGCGGCGGCCGCCATTAACAAAATACCCCCCGCTGCTTCACCAGATAAAAATGCCCGTAAAGCAGAAGTTTTGGCGTATTGTTCTTTATTTCCGATCATGGCCATTCCTTATGGCGAATCGGTCAAAAAATGGCAAGTAAAGGCAAAAAAATATAGCAATTGCCTTGCTTTAGCGTCCTATCTCTGTTTATAACCTTTGTTAAGGGGGCAGGGACCATGGCCAAAATAATGTCCAAAAAGTCTTTTGTCGAAGATAACATTTCGATGCGCGCACAGTCGCCTCTTCACCTAACCGAGGGTCAAAAGGCTTGCCTCCGGCTGGTGGTGCAGCATCAAACTTCTAAGGAAATAGCCAGGACATTGGGCATATCACCCTTCACTGTGGATCAACGACTTGATGCCGCAAGACGCAAGCTAAATGCCACAAGTCGTAAAGACGCTGCCAAGTTATTCGCAACGCTTGACCAAGGCGGTATATACCAACCGTTCGTATACGAAACGCCGATGCTTGAATCCGCTGACGATGCCGTTAGCCAAAACAGTCTTCCCGACGGATGGCGGCGGAGATTGGCGAAATTAGTCTCGTTCATTTCCGTGCCACCCATCGGGGGAGAAAGACATGAATTATCCCGTAGGGAAATTCTGGTTTTTGCGCTGAATTTGTCATTTTTCAGCACGTTGGTGATGGCTTTTGTTGTTGTGGTCTTAACGGGCACGTTGCGGCTGTTTCAATAACCTGTCTCCTCGTCGGCTGAAAATGCCTAAAAATGAGGAAATTTCGACATGGTACATATCGAGCACGAGACAGCCAAACAATTGGCATCGGACATTACTTCCGCACATCTAGCTATTGATCAAGCTCTCGCGGACTTAGCTACCCTTACCTCCTCCGTAATTGATGCTTGCCGTCATTCGGATGCATCTTTGGCACAATCGCAGGCTGCGATCGAAGGCGCTGCCGTTGGCCTTTCAAAAATGGTCGACGCACGCAAAGGGTTTATGCATGCCCACCGCAGGATTGCGGTCGCGCAACGGGATAGTAACTTGCAAGAGATAAATTTTGGTTGCGCGCCCGGTCCGTTAACCCGGCCATCCGCTCTTCGGGTTGTAAACGGTTGAGCTAGGATATTCTTGCCCGTTCTCGGGTTGCAACAAAAGGACGGGCAAGAACATGGATACCATATTGCTGGCATTTTATTCCGCGCTTTTGCTGTGCGCGGTTTATGCCAGCGCAAATGGTGGCCGCACAGGCAAGGCAGGCTCGGCTATTTTTGTCGTGGCATCCGTGTTGACCGTCGCTGCGGCGCGGATACACCCCAGTTGGGCTGGAACGTCGCTAGGGCTGTTTGCAGTTGACGCAGGCTGCTTGCTGGCGTTGTTGATATTGGCGCTGGCGAGCAATCGATTTTGGCCGATTTGGGCTTTGGGGTTTCAAATCGTCGCGGTTGCGACGCACCTTGCCACCCTATCCATTCCGGATGTCGTGCCAAAATCATTTCAGGCCCTACTGTCTTTTTGGGCCATCCCGATATTGTGGGTCATGGTCGCCGGCACACACAAAGATATGCAGTATGAACTAGGCACAGGTCGGTACGGCGGCGCTTAACGATTCATAAAAATCACTACTAGATGGACGCGCCTGTGGTTTCGTCCGCAATGGGGGTCGCGCTTTTGACAGATTGGATTTTGCCATTTCTGGGAGCATTACAGCGTGAACTCTTTCTGTTCAGTGCCGTCTGGATTTTAATAAGCGCAATCGATGATCTGTGTATCGATATCATCTGGATTGTCCGCCATTTCTATCACCGGCTGACCTTTTATCGCTACGCCCTGCCACGCACTGTGATGCAACTCTTCGATCCACATGACAATAAACGATTTGCCGTCTTTGTTCCCGCTTGGGGGGAGGCAGAGGTCATTGGCGAAATGCTACACAATTGCACGCGCCAGTGGGTGGCGTTCGCGGGTCGATATCGCATTTTTGTCGGCTGCTACGCAAACGATCCCCAAACCGCAGCGGCAATCACGCAAGCAGCCCGAACCAATGCTGACATTCAAATCGTTTACGTTGAACATGATGGCCCCACTACAAAAGCCGATTGCCTCAACCGATTATGGCGCGCACTGCTCGCAGACGAAGTTGCGGAAAGATATACCGCAAAGGCGATTGTTCTGCATGATGCAGAAGACTCTGTCCACGCCGATGAATTGCGTGTTTTCGACTGTTTAGTAACGATGCGGGGCGCTGTGCAATTACCGGTTATTCCGGTGCGCACTGCTAACTCCCGATGGGTTAGCGGCCATTATTGCGATGAATTTGCAGAGGCGCATAGTAAAAACATGGTGGTACGCGAAGCGATAGGCGCGCCCTTGCCCTTGGCTGGGGTGGCATGCGCCATTGAACGCAACCTCATGGGGCGACTTGCACAATTAAACGGCGGAAGGCCTTTCGATACGAACAGCCTGACAGAAGATTATGAGTTCGGCATCCGTATGGGCGCGGCTGGTGGGCGCACGATCATGGCCCGGATATTTGACAGTGAAGGCAAGTTGGTGGGCACCAGGGCCTGTTTCCCAGATACACTGCAGACATCCGTTCGTCAGAAAACCCGGTGGTTGACGGGCATTGCGCTGGCAGGTTGGGACAGGCTCGGTTGGGAAGGCAATATCGCGCAGAAATGGATGTTGTTCCAAGACCGGAAATCTATTTTGGGCACGATTGTTGTCATAGCGGCCTATATCTGCTTGCTGCTCACGACCATTTTGGGCGTTGCGCAAGCACTGGGTCTATATCAGCCGACAGAGCTTAGTGCCGAGGTGATTATGTTAATCAGCTTGAATACGGCATTTTTGCTTTGGCGGCTTGGAGTGCGTGCCGGGTTTGTGGCGGCTCTGTATGGCCCGAGAGAGGCCCTGCTGTCCGTCCCCCGCAGCATCGTCAGCAACGTGATTGCCATCATGGCGATGCGCCAGGCTTGCACCAATTATCTGCGGCATTGTTTGGGCGCGCCGCTGACATGGGACAAGACTGCGCATCACGTCATGCCTGATAAGCTCGCACATAGCGACTGATGCGCGGGCGGGCCTTGGGATTTGTTGCGATATTATGCGCAACCTGGGTCACGGTTAGGGTTGGATTTATTCGCATCGCCGACGGAGATAGGCAAGTCGCGCCGCATCACAATGTTCCAGCTTACGCAATGGCGAACCCTATCGCCGATAATCGGCATGATCGGCCGATCAGCCACGCGATCGCACAGGCGCGAAGCATCGCCAGAAGTAAAAAAGACCTGATCTCATCCCCCGTTCCAATGCGCGTGGAACCTATGGCATTTTCTCCAAATCGCAGAAGCTACGCCATAAGGAGCAATGCGGGCGATTTGGTTGCTAAAGACAAAACTCTAGATCCTATATCATCCGAAGCCATCACATTCTCCTTAGTTGAACCCGCAGAAAAGAAACGTTCCAAACGCATCATCAAGATATATGGGTATAGCTTCTGGCGGCAGGGCGACGCCGCGCAGGAGGTGCTTAGCAGCGGACAATATGGCGGTGGTCAAAGCGCGCTTTTGATGACCATCCCAATATTAAAGTTGCCGAAAGACGTCGGCGCCTCGTCTTTCGCACTGATTGGCCGGGCATCGGTTGCCCATGACAACACGCAGGAGCGCGAATGGTCGGCGGGGCTTCGCTGGCATCCATCAGCGGCGTTTCCAGCGCAATTGTCCTTAGAACGACGCTTTCGGCCAGATCGTCCTGATGCCGTTGCAGCATTTATATCGGGCGGACATGACGGCACTTCATTGCCCTTGGGCTTTGCGCTCGACGGATATGGACAGGCAGGGTTTGTGACAGGCAAATTCGGCGGTGGATTTGCCGACGGCCAATTGCATATATTGAAAAGCATAGCCAGCTACGGAACAGCGAAGCTAGCGGCCGGCGCCGGCGCTTGGGCGGGCGGCCAAAGCGACATCATGCGCGTCGACATCGGACCATCCGTTCGCGCGAACCTACAGGCCGGTGCAACGTCGCTCCGGCTTGACGCAAGCTGGCGCTTTCACATTATGGGCAATGCACGGCCCGACAATGGTCCTGCCGTCACCTTGTCCACCAGTTTCTAAACCCGCGCCTTTATCCTGCCGTCAAATGCCGTTAGGGTCCGATAGTCGATCATGGATATTTATCTGCCCATAGCCAATCTGTCGGTCAACGCGCTTGTGATCATCCTTTTGGGTGGCGGCGTCGGCATGCTGTCGGGCATGTTCGGCGTCGGTGGTGGATTCCTAACAACGCCTTTGCTTATATTCTACGGTATCCCGCCCGCGGTGGCCGCAGCATCCGCATCCACGCAGGTGACAGGGGCAAGTGTCTCGGGCGTGTTCGCGCACATGAAACGCGGCGGGGTTGATTTCCAAATGGGCGGCGTGCTCGTGGTGGGCGGGATATTCGGTACAGGCGCGGGCGCCGCGATATTTGAGATATTGGAAGCGCTTGGCCAGATCGATACCGTCATCAATATCCTTTATGTGCTGATGTTGGGAAGCATCGGTGGCTTGATGGCCAAGGAAAGCCTAACCAACGTCCTTGCCGTGCGGGCCGGAAAGCCGGTTACTGCAGCCAAACGCCGACACCATCCGTTAGTGGCCAATTTGCCCATGCGCTGGCGCTTCTATCGCTCTGGCCTTTATATATCGCCTATCGCGCCTTTGATATTGGGCTTTATCACAGGCATCATGACTATGCTGCTTGGCGTCGGCGGTGGGTTCATTATGGTGCCCGCTATGCTCTATCTCTTGGGTATGGGCGCGCAAGTTGTGGTCGGCACATCCTTATTCCAGATTTTGTTCGTCACGATAGCGTCAACGATGATGCACAGCCTGACCACCAAAGCTGTCGATATCGTGCTGGCCGTGTTCTTGCTGATTGGCAGTGTGACTGGGGCGCAAATCGGCGCGCGTCTGGCACAACGCATGCGGCCAGAATATCTACGCCTCTTTCTCGCTGCAATCGTGCTTCTGGTCGCGATCCGGATGGCGCTTGGTCTGGGCTGGCGTCCCGACGAAATCTATACGTTGCAGGCGTTATGATCCGTTTATTCGCCCTGATATTGTTTTTGCTGCCGATATCGGCAAGCGCGCAAAATGTACCCAAATTGGTGCCAGATGTGTCGCAACGGGAAATCAATATTCAGTCCGGATTCACCGGCACCGAAATGCTGTTGTTCGGGGCCATCATCTATCCACGTGGCGTGGCGCCAGAGGGGCAGGTCGATGTGGCGGTCGTTCTGCGCGGGCCAACCCGGTCGGTGACTTTACGGGAAAAGCAGAAAATTGCCGGTATCTGGATTAACGCTGACAGTAGCGATTTCCGGTCCGTTCCCGCATATTATGCCATCGCATCATCACGGCCACTGGATCAGATCATCAACAATAAAACAGCCGCGATTTATGAGCTTGGCCTGGACCGCCTGCAATTGTCGCCCAGCGGCGAGGTTAATGCCAGCGAGCAGCGCCGCTTTGTCGACGGACTGGTGGACTTAAATCGCCGCAACGGTCTTTTCCGCCAAGAGGCTGGTACGGTCGAAATCACCGATCAGGTGTTATATCGCGCGCGCCTCAATATTCCGTCTAGCGTGCCCGTCGGCGTTTACACTGCCGAAACTTTGCTCATTCGCGATGGGCGAGTAATTGTGGCCGATGACAATGTCGAAGTCCGGATACGCAAAACCGGCTTCGAGCAGTTGGTCACCATTTTGGCGCAGGATTATGCGCTATTTTATGGCGCAATGGCGGTGCTTGTCTCATTGCTGCTCGGCTGGTTTGCCGGATTTATATTCAATCGGCTATAGGCCGTTGCTGATGCGCGCGTTGGTTTAGGGCCACTTAGCTTCTCACTCGTTCAGATTTGGCCGCAAATATTGGCGTGCACGTTCAAGGTTCAACCCTCGCCGTGCTGCGTAGTCCGACACCTGATCTTCGCCAATGCGAGCGACCCCAAAATATTCAGATTGCGGGTGACCGAAATAAAACCCGCTTACGGCGGCGGTCGGCAACATGGCAAAGCTCTCGGTCAAAGTGATGCCCGTTTGATGTGTGGCATCCAACAGGTCGAACAATGTCGGCTTCAGACTATGGTCTGGACAGGCAGGATAGCCGGGGGCTGGCCGAATGCCGCGATACTCTTCGCGGTTGAGCGCCTCAGACGTGAATTGTTCATCAGGAGCATAGCCCCATAATTCTTTGCGGACATGTTCGTGCATCCGCTCGGCAAAGGCCTCCGCCAAGCGATCCGCCAGCGCCTTCAGCATGATGTCCGAATAATCGTCCATATTGGCTTTGAACTCAGCCAAATGCGTCTCTATGCCGTGACCAGTGGTCACTGCAAATCCACCAATCCAATCACCGTCCCGGCTAATGAAATCGGCCAGACACATGTTAGCTTTACCTTCGCGCTTGGCGATTTGCTGGCGCAAGAACGGTAAGCGGACATGCGCCTCTGTCTTGTCGCAATAGACAAGCACGTCATCGCCGTCTCGCGAACAGGGCCACAGGCCAGCAACGCCTTTGGCGCGAAGCCATTTTTCATGGATGATCTTGTCGAGCATGGCGTTGGCATCAGCAAACAGGCTGATCGCGCTTTCGCCGACAATTTCATCAGTCAAAATCGCTGGATAATTGCCATGCAATTCCCATGCCCGGAAAAATGGGGTCCAGTCGATATAGTTGCGCAAGTCGGCCAAGTCCCAATCATCATAGACATGGACACCGGGTTTTTGCGGCGCGGCTGGCTTTAGGCTTTCGTCGATTTCGAAGGCATTGGCGCGCGCTTCTTCGAGCGTGGCTAGCGGCTTTGCTGTCTTACCCGCGCGGGCATCGCGGATATCGCTATATTCGGCGCGGGTATCGGCAACGAACTTGTCCGCCATACTGTCGCTCACCAATGTGCCCGCAACCCCGACCGCACGCGAGGCGTCGAGCACATGGATAACGGGACCGGAATAGACGGGCTCAATGCGCAATGCCGTATGTGTTTTCGACGTGGTTGCGCCGCCGATCATCAGCGGCATAGACATGCCCGCTTTTTCCATTTCCTCGGCAACGGTTACCATTTCGTCGAGCGAAGGGGTGATAAGGCCGGATAGCCCAATCATATCGGCATCATGTTCGACCGCCGCTTGCAAGATTGTCGGCCACGGCACCATGACGCCCAGATCCACAATCTCAAAGCCATTGCATTGAAGCACGACGCCCACGATATTCTTGCCAATATCATGCACGTCACCCTTCACGGTCGCCATGATGATCTTACCTTTGCCCTTGGCACCCGCCTCTTTTTCAGCCTCAATATAGGGGAAGAGATGCGCGACCGCTTTCTTCATGACGCGCGCAGACTTCACAACTTGCGGCAGGAACATGCGGCCTGATCCGAAAAGATCGCCCACGACATTCATGCCGTCCATCAACGGCCCTTCAATAACCTCTATGGGACGACCGCCCGCAGACTTTGTGGCAAGTCGTGCTTCTTCGGTGTCCTCGACGATATGCGCATCGATACCTTTGACCAAAGCATGTTCCAACCTTTTGGTCACAGGCCAGCCGCGCCATTCGGCCTCTGCCTTTTCCTGCGCCACATCGGTCCCGCGATATTTCTCGGCCAGGGCGATCAGGCGCTCGGTCGCATCGGGGTCGCGGTTGAGGATGACATCTTCGCAAGCAACGCGCAGTTCAGGGTCAATGTCATCATAAATATCAAGCTGCCCTGCGTTAACGATGGCCATATCAAGCCCTGCAGGAATTGCATGATAGAGAAATATGGAGTGCATCGCGCGACGCACAGGTTCATTGCCACGGAAGCTAAACGACAGGTTGGAAAGCCCGCCCGAATAATGCGCATGCGGGCAAAGAACGCGCAGTTCCTTTATCGCCTCGATAAAGTCGACACCGTAATTATTATGCTCCTCAATCCCCGTCGCCACCGCAAAGATATTGGGATCGAAAATGATGTCTTCGGGCGGGAAACCGATGCCAATCAGTAAGTCGTAAGCGCGTTTGCAAATCTCGACCTTACGGGCTTGCGTGTCGGCTTGGCCGGTTTCATCGAACGCCATGACGACGACCGCTGCGCCATAAGCCATGCATAAGCGCGCATGATGCAAGAACGCCTCTTCGCCTTCCTTCATAGATATCGAATTGACGATGGGCTTGCCCGAAACGCATTTCAACCCAGCCTCAATCACGCTCCATTTGGAACTGTCGATCATTAACGGCACGCGGGCGATATCGGGTTCTGCAGCGATACGCTTGATGAAAGTCGTCATCGCTTCATGCGCGTCCAACAGGCCTTCATCCATGTTAATGTCGATGATCTGCGCACCATTTTCGACCTGGTCGCGCGCCACTTCAACGGCAGCTTCATAATCGCCTGCGAGGATCAGCTTTTTGAACTTGGCACTACCAGTGACATTGGTGCGCTCGCCGATATTGACGAAGCGGGAAGAGGAAGCGGTGGAGGACATTTTTGTTCTGCTTTATAAGGGTCAAGCGGCCATGACGAAGGGTTCGAGCCCGGCCAGTCGGGTCACAATATCGGCCGTCGGAATGGAACGTGGCGCACGGCCCGCAACTGCCTTGGCTATTGCGGCGATATGCGCAGGGGTTGTGCCGCAGCAACCGCCAATGACATTTACCAGACCATCGTCGAGCCATTGGCCAATTAATTGTGCCGTAGTTTCCGGCAACTCATCATATTCTGCCAAGTCATTGGGCAGACCTGCATTGGGATAGGCCATCACAAGCGTGTCTGCTTGCTTCGATAATGCAGCCAGATGCGGACGCAGCAGATCTGCGCCGAACGAACAATTCAACCCGATGGTAAGAGGTTTGACATGGCGGATCGCAGCCCAAAATGCTTCCACCGTATGGCCTGACAGATTTCGGCCAGCCATATCCGTGATGGTCATGGATATCATCAACGGCACATCGCGCCCACATGCAGCGGCAGCCTCTTGTGCAGCCATCGCCGCGCATTTGGCGTTAAGGGTGTCGAAAATGGTTTCAATCAAAAGGAAATCGACGCCACCTTCGATCAACGCGTCGCATTGCTCCCGATAGACATCTTTCAAATAATCGAAATCTATCTCACGATAGCCCGGGTCATTGACATCGGGTGACAAGGACAGGGTTTTGTTGGTCGGACCAATCGACCCGACCACAAACCGTTTTATGCCGTCCTTAGCCTCAGCAGCTTCGCAACAAGCGCGCGCCAGCTTAGCAGATTCCATGTTTAGCTGCCGGACCAAATGCTCACATCCATAATCGGCCATGCTAATTTTTGTTGCGCTGAACGTGTTGGTCTCGATCATATCGGCACCCGCATCCAAATAGGCGCTGTGGATAGCGCCCACGACGTCGGGCCGCGTGATCGACAAAAGGTCGTTATTACCCTTTTGATCGTGCGTCAGTTCAAGCGTGCCGCGATAATCAGCCTCAGACAGTTTATAGCCTTGAATCGCGGTGCCATAGCCGCCATCGAAAACCAATATCTGTTGCGTCGCACGCGCGACAAAGGCTTCCCGCGCGCTCATGCGGCGACCTTTTGCGCTACATCGGCGGGCCGCTTACCCAGCAAGTGGCAAATCGCGTAAGATAGCTCGGCGCGGTTTAGGGTGTAGAAGTGAAATTCCCGAACGCCGCCCGCATATAATTTCCGGCACATTTCTGCCGAAACAGTGGCCGCCACCAATTGTCGGGCGGAGGGATGATCATCCAATCCCTTAAACACATCTGCCATCCAATCAGGTATCGCGGTCCCGGTCATTTGCGACATGCGGGTAATCGCCGCGAAGTTCGACACGGGCATGATGCCCGGCACAATTTCTGCATCAACGCCTGCCGCTGCAACCGCATCGCGGAAACGGAAGAATGTTTCGGGTTCAAAAAAGAATTGCGTTATTGCGCGGCTCGCGCCGGAATCTAACTTGCGTTTGAGAAAATCAATGTCTGCCGCAGCAGACAAGGCCTCTGGATGGGTTTCTGGATAAGCGCTGACCGAAATTTCAAACGGGTGCAGCTTGCGCAAACCTTCCACCAGTTCCGCCGCGCTGGCATAGCCGTCGGGGTGCGGGACAAATTGGCCGCCAGCATTAGGGGCATCGCCGCGTAGCGCAACAATATGGCGAACCCCTGCTTCCCAATAAGCGTTGGCGACATCAGCAATTTCACTCTTGGATGCCTCGACGCAGGTCAAATGGGCGGCTGCCGGAATAATGGTTTCGCGTGCGATGCGCGCCACAGTATTATGCGTGCGTTCACGCGTTGTGCCGCCTGCACCATAAGTGACCGAGACAAAGCGGGGACCAAGCGGCGCGAGCGTCACAACCGAGTCCCACAACTGCTCTTCCATTTTCTCCGTTTTGGGCGGGAAAAATTCGAAGCTGATTTCACAATCGCCGGGAAGCCCTGCAAAAAGGGGCGAGGCAATTGCCCGGCTGGCCTCCTGCATCTGCGCAAGTGGGAGAATCATGAAACGATCCTTAAATTGTTTTTTAGGGTAAGATTATGTGTGGGATGCGGTTGCTGAGCCGAAAGTTTTTCGCCCATCCAGACTTTGACCACCAAAGCGCCTGCCTCAAGTGCCGTTTGATGCACCATCTGCAAACCGTGACTATGAAATGCCTTTTTCATGAAATCATCGGAAAAGCCAAGCCGCGCGTGAGCATGTACCGTGCGCAATTCTTCCAGATCATGCGCGGCAAAATCCACGATAACCAGCCGGCCACCCGGCGCAATTGTGCGGATCGCTTCGGCAATAACCGCTTCGGGGTGCTGTGCATAATGCAAGACCTGATGAAAGATAACCGTGTCAAATTCACCATCCGCCACGGGGAGCATGTTGAAGTCACCCAGTTTAATATCAACCTTATTGGCGATTTCGGGACTTAAGTTGGCAATTTTCGCACGGGCAAGCCGCAGCATTTCTGGGCTACTATCGATCGCGACAAGCCGACTGGCGTCTGCTGCAAATAATTCGACAATGCGTCCAGTACCAGTACCCACATCAAGCACTTGGCCTAAGGGAGCGCTATGCAGCACCTGCGCTAGCCGCGCTTCAACTTCCGAATCGGCAATGTGCAATGATCTGAGTGAATCCCACTCATCGGCATGCGCCGCAAAATATTGCGCTGCCATGTCGGTGCGCGCGTTGCGGACCTCATCCAATCGAAGCAGGTCGCGCTGGAAAGCCCTTGCCTGCGACACATCGGCCTCTGCCAATAATGATGCAAGTGAGCCGTCGGTTAACAGCCCACTAGGCCGCAAGAATACCCAGCTTCCCTCCTTGCGACGTTCCAAAAGCCCAGCTTCATCTAGGATCCGAATATGTCGGGAAACGCGAGGCTGGCTCTGATCGAGTATTTGAACCAATTCACCTACAGATAGCTCAAGCCGACGCACTAGAAACACGATTCGTAACCGTGTAGGGTCGGCCAAAGCCCGCATGATGTTTAACAAATTGATCATTTGGTATGGATATAAAGAATTCTTTATATCGTGTCAATCCGCACAAATTCGCCATATTTTCTACCGTTAAGGTAGACATAGGCCCCAAACAGCCATTTAACATTCTGCTGAAATGAAAAAGCGCATTGCCAGCGAATTATGAACGGGCTAGAGGGCAGTTCGCAGGCAAGCTGCAATTCTTGCAACGTGCCTGTCAGGTTTTCATAAGTTTTGCTAGGGGGTTTCCCATATGAAGAAAATTGCTGTATCTCTCGTTCTTGCCGCTTCGCTCGGTTTGGCTGCTTGCTCAGGTGCTGAAGAAGCAACAACAGAAGCAACAACAGAAGCAACAACAGAAGCTGCTGACGCCGCTGTTGAAGGCGCTGAAGTAGCTACCGACGCTGCTGCAACTGACGCTGCTGCTGCTCCTGCTGCAGACGCTGCTGCTCCTGCTGCTGACGCTGCTGCAGAAGCTGGCGCCGCTGCAGACGCTGCGAAAGAAGCTGCGAAGTAATATTCGCGCTTTCTAAGCGAAAGCATTTGATAAGGGCTGTCCTGTTTACAGGGCGGCCCTTTTCTTTGTCCGCGACAATGCTGCACTATGTCTTTGGCAAGACGAATTGCTATTTGGGATTATTGTCCGTGATATGTGGCGACGGTGCGCGACACAAACTGCATGAATGACATGCGCTGCGGTATGGGGGCAGTCGTGCTGCCCATCATAACGGCCACGGCATAACGCGTACCATCAGGCGCGGTCATTATACCAATATCATTATAGCCCGTTGAAACCGGCGGAAGAATTTGTCCTGTCCCCGTCTTGTGCACAAACTGCCACCCCGCAGGCACCCCTGCCTTCAAACGGTTCGGACCACTTGATGTGCGCGCCATTATCCCCAGAATCAGTCGCGTTGAGGTGGCGGAGAGCAGCTCACCTTTCGCCAATTTCGCAAGCGCACGGACAATCGCCTCCGGACTTGCTCCATCAACAGGATCGGCAAGGTAGCGATCCAATGCTGCTTTTCGCGTCGCTAGGGGCACTTCTGCGCGCGCTGCATAAAAGCGCTGTCCAATGGCATATTCTTGCCGCCATTCCAGCCCGGCTATCGCGCTTTGCATCGCACGCTCACCCGGACCAAAACGAATGGCACCCAGTTTTTTGCGCATTAGGAAATTCTGCACCGCCTGTGGGCCACCTGCCGTGCGCAGCAGAGAGTCATTGGCCGTGTTGTCGCTACCTATGATTGCTTGTTCGAGAAGTGACAACACCGTGACCTCAATCTCACCATTGGCGATAACACGGTCGCGAATGGGTTGATGAAAGACCGCAAGGTCATCCCGCGTAATGCGTATTTTTTGGTCCAGACGGATCTTATTTTGGTCAACCAAGTCCAAAATCGTCAGTGCCACCCATGTTTTGGATACGCTTTGCTGCGGAAATAGCTCGTCAACGCGTTGACCGGTTATCCATTCACCGCCATCGATACGCATAATTGCAACGCCCGTGCGACCCGGGAAAACACGCCATTGCTCGTTCAGCAAATTTTCCAACCCTATTGGCGCACGTGCAACTGCGGGGCGAACTGGAACTGCAGGCACCATTGGTCTAATCACGGCTGGGGCAGGCTGTGTTCGCGATGGTGCGCGTTCTGCGGCAACGCATGCTGACAACATGCCGATTATCGCCAATGCGGCCATGCCTTTGCGACTAATGCACCGGATGCGGTTTTCGTGAACTCTGAATAAAATGGCCATGCAGAAGTGCTAAAGCAGGCTTGGCGTCGAGAATAGCTTTTACCTATATTTTGCGATGAACGATTCTGTAACGTCGACGAGATGAGGCAGTAGCACGCGGCAGCATTGGCCTCCGGGGATGCTGAACCAATATTGTGTAGGCAGTGGGAATATCCTAGCCGCGTCCGCGATAGGGCTGCACGCCTTGGTCGGGTATCCACAAACCCTTTGGTGGCTCACCAGATTGCCAGAACACATCAATCGGAATGCCACCGCGCGGATACCAATAGCCGCCGATACGCAACCAATGCGGCTTCATCTCCGCAAAAAGTCGCTCGCCAATGCCTACAGTGCAATCCTCATGAAAGGCAGCATGATTGCGGAATGAACCTAGAAACAGCTTCAACGATTTTGATTCAACGATTGTCGCATCCGGCGCATAATCGATCACTAAATGCGCAAAATCCGGCTGCGCCGTCACTGGACATAGCGAGGTAAATTCGGGCACCGCAAAGCGCGCGAGATACAAGACGCCCGGCCGTGGATTGGGAACATAATCCAGTTGCGCCTCTTCTGGCGTTTGGGGAAGCGCGCTTTGTGCACCTAGAAATTTGGGCTTTAGTGTATCAGTCATGATCGTGCATTTAGCCGTTTTGTAGCGCGAAGCAAACGGCTCGAGCATAAATATGGCGGCATCCCCCCAGCATTCTGGAAACCCTGTATCGGCCAGAAGAGCGCCCTGCGCTATGTCACAGGCATGACAATTTTGATTCCGATATTTGGTGACCAGCTAAGCCACGGCCTTTCCTCTTTGGCGGGGCAGGACAAAAAAGCATGCGTCATCTTGATGGCGGAAGTGGACGAAGAAACCGAATATGTGCCGCACCATAAATCCAAAATGGCGTATATCCTGTCCGCGATGCGCCATCACGCAGAGGATCTGCGGGTAGCAGGTTGGGCCGTCGATTACGTAAAACTGACCGATGCCAAAAACAGCGGTAGCCTCACCGGAGAAGTCGCACGCGCAATCGAGCGGCACAAAATCACCGCACTGCGCGTAACCGAGGCGGGCGAATGGCGCGTAAAGGCCATGCTGGATAGCTGGCCCGACTGTTTTGATATTCCAGTGACCATCCTGCCAGACGATCGATTTTTGTGCACCCATGCCGATTTTGAAAGCTGGGCCAAGGACCGCAAGCAGTTGCGCATGGAATTCTTCTATCGCGATATGCGCCGCAAATCTGGTCTGATGATGAACGGCGATGCACCCCAAGGTGGACAATGGAATTTTGACGCCGAAAACCGCAAACCCGCCAAGCGCGATCTGACGATGCCAAAACCACTGCATTTTGCACCTAATGCCGTGACGCAAGAGGTTATCCAGATGGTTGAGGCCCGTTATGGTGACAATATCGGACAGACGGAGAAATTCAGTTTTGCCGTGACCCGTGAAGACGCGTTGCAGCAGCAACAGCATTTTCTGGCGCATGCCTTGCCCCATTTTGGTGATTATCAGGACGCAATGCTCACGGACGAACCGTTTTTATGGCACTCGATCCTCTCACCTTATATCAATTCGGGCTTGATTGACCCGCTTGAGCTGTGCCGCGCGGTTGAGGCGCAATATCAAGCGGGAAAGGTTCCGATTAACGCCGCCGAAGGCTTTATTCGGCAAATCATTGGCTGGCGCGAATATGTGCGCGGCATTTACTGGCATGCTGGCCCCGAATATGTGGAGAGCAACGCGCTTGATGCCACACGATCCCTGCCCGCATTTTACTGGACGGGTAATACCGACATGCATTGCCTGTCGCAGGCCATTGGCCAGACAATCGCCCATAGCTACGCACATCATATTCAGCGCCTGATGATCACCGGCAATTTTGCTTTGCTGGCAGGACTGGATCCAAAACAAGTCCATAAATGGTATTTGGCGGTCTATGCTGATGCTTATGAATGGGTGGAGTTGCCCAACAGCCTCGGCATGAGTCAGTTTGCCGACGGCGGCATGCTAGCGTCCAAACCTTATGCGGCGAGCGGTGCCTATATTAACCGCATGTCCGATTATTGCACAAATTGCCGTTATGACGTCAAACAACGCATTGGCGCAAAAGCCTGCCCTTTCAATGCATTATATTGGGACTTCATTGCCCGGAATGAAAGCAAGCTGCGCAAAAATCCCCGTATGGCGATGCCGTATAAAAATTGGGAGCGGATGACGGACGCAGATAAAGTAAAGCTCCGCGCGCATGCGCAGCAGTTTCTGGAAACGCTTGGATAGTTTGTAAAAGCGTCTTATCCTGCCCTGCATAAGAATCATATATGCGGGCAGGGACAACATCATGGAATTGTTAGTAAGCACCGATTGGTTGGCGAACGAAATCGGCGCGTCCGACCTTCGCATAGTCGATGCCACATGGTTCATGCCCGATGCGGGTCGCAATGCGCAGGCAGAATATGAAGGCGGACATATTCCATCAGCCGTATTCATGGATTTGGAAGAATTGGCCGACGCCAATAGCAACCTACCGAACACATTGCCGCCACCCGAAAAATTCGCGAGCCGTATGCAGTCGCTGGGGCTAGGCGACGGCAGCCGTATCGTGGTCTATGATGACAGCCCGTTCAAGTCTGCGACGCGCGCGTGGTGGATGTTGACCTTGTTCGGCGCGCATGATGTAGCCATCCTTGATGGCGGCATCGCCAAATGGAAAGCCGAAGGCCGCCCGCTAGAAACCGGCAAACCCACATTGCGCCATCGCCATTTTACTGTGTGGAAAGATGACAAGGCCGTACGCAACAAGGCCGACATGCTCGCCAATTTGCACAGCAAGGACGCCGATGTCGTCGACGCCCGCGGCGTTGGCCGCTTTACGGGCGCAGAGGCCGAACCGCGGCCTGAAATGGCATCAGGACATATTCCGGGCAGCCGTAATCTACCATTCGGTCAGCTTTTCCGCGCAGACGGAACATGGAAGCGCGGCGCAGAGTTAACGCAAGCCTTTACCGACGCTGGCGTGGATTTGAACAAGCCGATGATCACCACGTGCGGCTCAGGCATGACCGCTGCGGCTGTCCTTTTTGGCGCGCGCATGACCGGTAAGACCGATGTGGCCTTGTATGACGGAAGCTGGTCCGAATGGGGTCTCGATCCCGACACCCCAAAAGCGCAGGGTGCGGCTTGAGCTCTGACAAGCCCCAAAAGCCCGCCACGAAAATAGTCACCGCAGGGCGAAACAGCGCGCTAACTGGCCCGGTCGTCAACGTGCCCATTTGGCGCGCGAGCACGCATCTATATGACAATGTTGCGGCTTTGGAGGCCGGTAAATCAAGCAACGCGGATGGCCGCTTTTTTTACGGTCGCCGCGGTTCACCGACGCAATGGTCGTTAGCCGAGGCGTTGACCGAAATGGAGCCCGGAGCGCATGGGACAATGCTCTATCCATCCGGTGTCGCCGCTATTGCGTGCGCATTGTTGTCGGTTTTGAAAGCGGGCGACGTCCTTTTAATGACGGACAACGCTTATGACCCAAGCCGGTCCTTGGCCGACGGATTTCTGAAGCGTTTTGGCGTTGAAACCCGCTATTTTGATCCGCTGACCACTGATTATGAAACGCTTTTTTGCGATCGCACCAAAGCGATACTACTCGAATCCCCCGGTAGCCTGACCTTTGAGGTTCAGGATATTCCTGCCATTTGCGCAGCCGCAAAAAAGCGCGATGTCGTCACTTTGCTCGATAACACTTGGGCGACATCTTATTTCCACACGGCGCTCGACAAGGGCATCGATATGGCGATCTTATCATGCACCAAATATATTGTCGGCCATAGCGACGTCATGATGGGCAGCGTCACCACACATGCAAAATATTGGACGCGATTGCGCCAAACCGCACAGCAACTTGGCCAGACAGTGTCGCCCGATGATGCCTATCTCGCCAGCCGCGGCCTACGCACCTTGTCCGTCCGAATGAAAGCGCATGCGGCATCAGCTCTGCAAATCGCCAAATGGCTTCAAACGCAACCCGATGTGGCGGCAGTCTATCACCCTGCACTGCCGGAGTGCCCTGGACACGCAATTTGGAAGCGTGACTTTACTGGCGCGTCGGGCCTATTCTCGTTCATCCATAAAGGTGACGCGGCAACCGGCGCCGCCTTTGTCGATGCACTCGACTTGTTTGGCATCGGTTATAGCTGGGGCGGCTTTGAAAGCCTCGCTTTGCCCGTCCAGCCTGAAAAATATCGGTCTGCGGTAGCTTGGGAAAAGGACGGGACGCTCATCCGCCTACAGATTGGTCTGGAAGATACAGACGATTTGATCGCCGATCTAAGCCAAGCCTTTATGAAGGCCAGCCGCGTTTAAGCCTCAGCGCGTTGGAACTGGCACGTCGCCCGAATAATCATAAAATCCGCGCTTCACTTTCCGACCATACCATCCGGCCTCTACATATTTTTGTAGTAAGGGAGCGGGGCGGAATTTTGGATCGCCCGTCGATTGAAACAGCACATTGGTGATTTCAAGACAGGTATCGAGACCAATAAAATCTGCCAAGGTCAGCGGCCCCATGGGGTGATTAAGGCCGAGCTGGCACGCGGTATCAATGTCGGGAATGCTGGCCACGCCTTCGCCCAGCGCAAAAATGGCCTCATTGATCATCGGCATCAACACACGGTTGACGATAAAGCCCGGCGCATCATTAGCAAACACCAATTGCTTGCCCAGCGCCTCGCCATATTGGCGCACGATGTCGACGGTCGCGTCGGTGGTCGCTAGGCCGCGAATGATTTCAATCAGGCCCATTACCGGCACGGGGTTGAAGAAATGGACGCCAATGAAACGCTTTGGATCAGGCGATGATTGCGCCAGCCGTGTGATCGGGATCGACGAAGTGTTCGATGCCAGCACCGCCTGATCGCCAAGAATTTTACCAACGGCCTCAAATATCTTGCGCTTAATGTCCTCGCGTTCTGTTGCGGCTTCGATAATCAGCCCAGCCTCCGCCATGGGTTCATAATTGGCGACAGGTTCAATGCGCGACATCAATGCGTCAGCTTCAACCTGTCCCATTTTATCTTTGGCGACCAAGCGGGCCAAGGCGTTGGCAATATTCGCTTTGCCTGCTTCGGCCTTGGCCAAATCAATGTCGGAGAGATAGACATGATAGCCAGCAGCCGCGCTCACTTGCGCGATGCCTGCACCCATTTGACCAGCCCCGATAACACCAACTGCACGCATTTTTTCACTCCAATTTCGTATTCATTTCGACTCTAGCGAACGCCGTGGGCAAGCGCCAGCCTTGCGGTGATCTGTGCACGCGCAAGGGCATCGCAAGCTTAGGCTGGCATTTCCATCAGATTCCACTTAAGCGCGGCGTAATTCCAAAAGATTCTAGGCAGAAAGTCCCTTAACCATGTCTACAGCCGTTCGCCACGCACCCCTGAATGTGGGCCTCGCGGGACTGGGCACCGTGGGCAGTGGTGTCATTCGCCTGATAGAAGAAAATGCGGCGCTGATTGCGCGCAGGGCTGGTCGCGAGATCAAAATTGTTGCTGTTACCGCACGTGACCGGACAAAGGATCGCGGCGTTGATCTATCACCTTATCGCTGGGTCGATGACATGGGGCAGCTTGCGACCGCTAATGACATTGACGTCGTCGTGGAGCTCGTGGGCGGATCAGACGGTCCGGCGCTAACGCTCGCACGCGAGACTTTGTCCAACGGGCGCGCTTTGGTGACCGCCAACAAGGCGATGATCGCGCATCATGGTGCCGAGCTTGCGGCTTTGGCGGAAAGCAAGCATACCGCGTTCAAATTTGAAGCGGCGGTGGCGGGCGGTATTCCGGTCATTCAAGGTCTGCGCGATGGTGCAGCCGCCAACCGCATTGACCGTGTCTATGGCATCCTTAACGGCACCTGCAATTTTATCCTGTCCACTATGGAACGCGACGGATTGGATTTTGCGCAGGTTCTTTCCGATGCGCAAGCCAAGGGCTTCGCCGAAGCCGATCCGTCATTCGACATTGACGGCATTGATGCCGCGCATAAGCTTTCAATTCTTGCGTCACTCAGCTTTGGCTCTGTCATTGATTTTGGCGGCGTCGAAGCACGCGGCGTTCGGAAAATCCTGGCCGCGGACATCGCACAGGCCAAAACCTTGGGCTATCGCATTCGGCTCATCGGTCTTGCCGAAATTGACGGTGACAATGGCGCATCGACTATTTTCCAACGCGTCCAACCTTGCCTCGTGCCGCTAAGCCACCCGCTGGCGCATGTCACAGGCGCAACCAACGCCGTTGTTGCCGAAGGCAATTTCTCTGGCCGCTTGCTGTTCCAAGGTGCAGGCGCCGGTGACAAGCCAACAGCATCAGCGGTTGTTGCTGATTTGGTTGATATCGCGCGCAAGGAAACCGGCCCTGCATTCTCCATGCCATCGGCTGAGCTTGAAAAGCTTCCGCGCGCGGCCTCGGCCCACCGGATTGGCAAAACCTATTTGCGGATGGTGGTGGCAGACCGGGTCGGCGTACTCGCGGAAATCACCGCAGCCATGCGCGATGCGGGGCTATCGATTGAGAGCCTTATCCAAACCGAGGCGAGTGACGATGGTTCGGCGTTGATTGCCATGGTTACCCATGCGGGACCGGAACAGGCGATAAATGATACCATCGATGCGCTGGCAAATTCCGATAGCTTGATTGGCGAACCCATGGTGATGCACATTTTGGGCGCCTAAGCTTAGCGCCTCTTCAGGCTTCGTGTACATTATAGCCATTAATTTGCGCCGCTATATCCATTACCGCGACCGTGAAAAAGAAAACTGCGATAAGCAATCTCGACAATGGCCTTCGCCTTCCCTATCGGAATTGAAGTCCCGAAATGTCGATCCATTGAGGGCGTTTAAATCGCCCACCTTGAATTTAAGTTAGCTAGGAAATTCAAATGACTACAGCAAGCCAAATCCTCGACCGCGTCCTTGTTTTGGAAATGGTACGCGTGACGGAAGCTGCAGCGATTGCAGCGGCGAAGCTGATTGGGCGCGGCGATGAGAAGGCAGCTGATGCCGCCGCTGTTGAAGCGATGCGCGCTGCTTTGAACGAACTATATATGGATGGAACCGTCGTCATCGGTGAGGGTGAACGGGACGAAGCACCTATGCTGTTCATTGGCGAAAAGGTCGGTTCCGCGATTGGCACTGGACCCAAAATCGACATCGCGCTTGATCCATTGGAAGGCACGACGATCACCGCAAAGGCTGGCCCGAATGCGCTGGCGGTGTTGGCGGTCGCTGAAGAAGGCAATTTGCTCAACGCCCCCGATGTGTACATGGACAAAATCGCAGTTGGCCCTGGTTACTCGCCCAACATTGTCAATCTCGACAAATCAATAGCAGAAAATGTCGCGGCCGTTGCCGCCGAAAAAGGCGTGCCGTCGCATGAGCTTATTGTGTGCGTCCTTGACCGCCCCCGCCATGAAAAGATGATCGCCGAACTCCGCGAAATTGGCTGCGGCGTTATGCTGATCCCCGATGGCGACGTCGCGGGCGTAATTGCAACCACGAACCCAGAAACGACAGTCGACATCTATATGGGCAGCGGCGGCGCGCCAGAGGGCGTGTTGGCAGCCGCAGCTCTGCGCTGCGTCGGCGGCCAGTTCAAGGGCCGTTTGCTTTTCCGCAACGATGATGAGCGACTGCGCGCGCGCAAATGGGGTATCGAAGATTTGGACAAGATCTACGATCTTGAAGAATTGGCGAAAGGTGACTGTATCTTTGCCGCGACCGGCGTGACCCATGGTTCCTTGCTGGAAGGTGTAAAGACCTTGCGCGATGGCCGCGTCACCACTGAAAGTGTGGTAATGCGCGCCTCATCGGGCACCGTGCGCTGGGTCAAGAGCGAGCATCGGAAAGCCGACCGTCTCGGCTGATATTCAGTAAATACCCATTTGCAGACCCGTGGCGATCTGTTCACCCATTTCTGCCGCCGCCGATAGATGCGCCAAATCAATAGTCTTAGGTACCAATATCGCTTCTTGCGTCTGCGCATGGGTGCACACAATGACGCTGGGCACAATCTGTCGCAGCCGCCAGCCTGTGGCAATACGCTCCGCCTGCGCAACGGCATTTCGCCCATCGGAACCCGCGCACACAATCATCGCATAAGGCCGGCCGTTTAACGCTCCGAGGCACGGATAATAGCATCGGTCGAAAAAGCTTTTCATGCCGCCGCTGATCGCTGCGAGATTTTCGGGAAAGACGAACAGATATCCGTCCGCCGCCAACATATGTTCGGGACCCGCGTCTGCAGCATGCAGCATCTGCACATGCACGCCCTGCGCCCGCCGCGCACCCTCATGCGCGGCTTGTGCGAGAGCCTCAGACCCGCCGGTCATACTATGCCAGATTATTGCCAATTGCCGCATCCCCACTTGCTAGCACCAGCAGTGCACCATAGGGAAGTAGGATGAAGTCAGTCCTCGACATTAATCACTCCATCCTTGCACAAGCCTGGCATTGGCGGGGTAGCGGCATAGATGGCCGTGACCCGGATTTTCAGCCCGATGACCTCGTTAGCCAATTGCTGATGGCGCGCGGCGTAGCGCGGGATGATATCGAGCGGCAACGCAACCCGACCATCCGCAACTTCATGCCCGACCCGTCAATCTTTCAGGATATGGAAAATGCCGCGCTGCGATTGGCGCAGGCTGTGGAGGCGGGAGAGCAAATCACCGTCTATGGCGACTATGATGTCGATGGCGCGACCAGCGCGGCTTTGCTCATCCGCTTGCTGCGCATGTTAGGATTGAACGCAGGCTATTATATCCCAGATCGTTTGATGGAAGGCTATGGCCCGTCAGGCGAGGCGCTGGTGCGCATTGGGGCAGGCGGCAGCCGCTTGATCATTACCGTCGATTGCGGGGCCATGGCCTATGACGCTTTGTCGCAGGCCAAAGCCGCTGGCCTTGAGGTCATCGTTGTCGACCATCATAAATGCGCGTCAGAACTTCCTGAGGCCTTTGCTTTAGTGAACCCCAACCGCCTCGACGAAACCGACGAAGCCGCGTCCCACGGACATCTGGCGGCGGTGGGCGTGGCATTTCTTTTGGGGGCGGCGTTGATCCGGACGCTGCGCAGTCGGGGCTATTTCGCTACGCGGCCCGAACCCAAAATCATGGAGCTGCTCGATATCGTGGCCTTGGGCACGGTGGCCGATGTGGCGCAGCTGCGCGGGCTGAACCGCGCGTTTGTTGCACAGGGACTGAAAGTCATGGCCGCGCGCCGCAACATTGGCCTTTCTGCGCTCATTCAAGCCAGCCGCCTGACCCGCGCGCCGATATGCTCCGACCTCGGCTTTGCCTTGGGCCCGCGCATCAATGCCGGCGGCCGCGTCGGTAAATCCGACCTTGGCGTGCGCTTGCTGATCACCGAAGATGCCGCCGAGGCGCAAGACATAGCGATGGAGCTGGACCGGCTGAATGAAGAGCGCCGCGCGATAGAAGGGGCCGTGCAGGAGCAGGCGGAGGCTATGCTGGCCGGACAGCATAACCGCGCGGTGGCGCTGTTGTCGGGCGAGGGCTGGCACCCCGGGGTCATTGGCATCGTAGCTGGCCGCATCAAGGAAAAGACGGGCAAGCCCGCCATCGTCATTGCGGTCGACGAAAATGGCGTCGGCAAGGGGTCGGGCCGGTCGATCGCGGGCGTTGACCTGGGCGCGGCGATTATTTCGGCGCGCGATGCGGGATTGCTGGTCGCCGGTGGCGGCCACGCCATGGCGGCGGGCTTGACCATTGATGCTGACAAGATTGACGCGCTGGCGGATTGGCTCGACGCGCGTCTCGCAACAGATGTCGCCAACGCATCCGGCGCCAAGGCGTTGTTGATTGACGCGATCGTCGCACCGCGCGGCCTGAACCCCATTTTTGTCGACGCGATGGAGACGGCGGGACCTTATGGCATGGGTTGGCCCGGACCACGCGTGGTCACCGGGCCATTGCGGATCATCAAGTGCGATATTGTCGGCAAGGACCATGTCCGCGCCATTGTGGCGGGCGATGATGGCCAGTCGTTCAAAGCCATGGCATTTCGCCAGGGCGAGACCGTTTTGGGTCAGACCATGCTCCACGCCGATCGCGGCCGCCGTTACTGGTTTGCGGGCCGCGCGAGGATCGATGACTGGGGTGCGACGCCAAAAGCGGAGCTGCACGTCGACGACATTGCCTTTGCGGACTGAATTTGCGTGAACTTGGCCTTGACGAGCGCAAAACGAACCCGTAAAGGCGCGGCTCGCCAAGCGATTGGCCCCTTCGTCTAGCGGTTAGGACGCGGCCCTTTCACGGCTGAAACACGGGTTCGATTCCCGTAGGGGTCACCATCTCAACGCTCAGTAAGTGGCTGTATGGCGCTCGGGCGGCAATTTCGATATTCTTATAGCTGTAGGCGACCATGGCGGAGCGAGCTTGAAAATTCACATACTCCTTGGCTGTGCGACAAAAAATGTTGGTGCCTATGGCAGGTTCTGATTTCCGACCAACCGATCCGGCGCTGTTCGAAGCGGTAACAGGACTTATCCGATCTGTAGCCGCAGAGCAGATTATGCCGCGTTGGCAGCATTTGTTGGATGAACAGGTCAATGAAAAAAAGCCCGGTGACCTTGTTACAATAGCGGATCATGAGTCTGAAGCCCGCCTGACCAAAGCATTGGCAGGCTTGATCCCCGGCGCGCGCGTTGTCGGGGAAGAAGCCGTTTCATCTGACCCAGATCTCCTTGACGGTCTGGACCAAGGGTGTGTGTGGTTGGTCGATCCGCTGGACGGGACCGGCAATTTCGTAGCCGGCAGTCCCCATTTCGCGGTGATGGTTGCCTTGTTGCAAGATGGCGTGGTTGAGGCCGGATGGATTTTCCAACCCGCGCATGAAAGGTTTTATGTTGCAGAGCGTGGTCGAGGGGCATTTTGCAATGGCTCTTTTGTCCGTGTGCAGCCCTCTGGACTGCCAAAGTTTACGGGTGCATTCCCGACACGTTATGCCAATGCAAGCCAGCAGCAACTGGTTGATAATATAAGAGCTGGTGTCGATGTGGCGCTGCCTGGTTTAATGTGCGCTGGCGTAGATTATACGCGATGCATTGATGGCACGCAGGATTTTGCGTTGTTTTGGCGCAGTCTCCCCTGGGACCACGCACCTGGTGCGCTAATTCTCACAGAGGCTGGAGGGTGGGCCGGATGGATGGATGGCACACCCTACTCGGTGTGCGATCAACGTCCTGGCCTGGTTGCACGCGGCCCGAGCGTGTCGCTTTTTTAATAGCTATTTTATGAGACGCTTTCCAGCCAGCTATCGACGTGCCGGAAATGATCTTCCCAATTGGGCGCAGCATAATTGGGAATAAGCTCAACTTGCCGCTGCCGATCTTCCGAACCTTCTGAATAGCTCAGAATGGCGTCCATCCAAGCTTCGGCATCATCGGGCCGGAGATACAGGGGAATGTCCCCTGCAAATTCACGAAACACGTCCAAATTCGACGCAATCACAGGGGTTCCAGATTGCAACGCTTCAATCACGGGAATACCAAAGCCCTCAGCAAAGCTGGGCATAAGCAAAGCTCTTGCTCCGCCAACAAGGCCAATCATCTGCGCATCGCTGCACCGCCCCAATTCGACCACATGGCCTTGCAAGCTGTGATCCTCATCGAGAATTTGGGCAACATCATCAATCTCCCAGCCGCGCTGCCCTATGAGCATCAACATCGGAGCTTTCTCTCCTAGATCCCGGACAAGACGTTGCCATATCTTAAGCAGCAATAAATGATTTTTTCGCGCCTCAATCGTGCCGATGACAACAAAATAAGGACGAGAGGGGCGAACAATTGAGGTAGCGGCAATCTGCGGCTCTTTAGTGCCCAGCAGCGCGACCAGTTTATGCTTGGGGAACGGAATTCTCTGACTAGAGGCAAACAACGCAAGCTGATCAAGTGTATCTTGTGAATTAGCAATAACGCCGTCCGCGCTTTCAAGTAGGTGGCGCATCCGCTTTACGTGGCGGTCCGCTTCTCCCGCCCGGCAATAATGCGGGTGGGTAATGGGTATGAGGTCGTGCACAAGATAAATAGACCGAAGCTTGGTCCGCTTCAGCCAATTTGGCAGGCTTCTTGCGTCTAGGCCGGTATGCCCAACATTCAGGTAGAGTTTCCCTCGAACATCCCTCTCTCTCTGCCAGCCAGATTGCGCAAGAAAAGCTGCCAGATTTGACCGCACGTGCGTGCGCCCATGAAGTAGCAACTGGAATAACGCGTCGCTTGCCTTGGCATTGAGTACAATGCGCAAGCTGCGCTTTTGAATGACTGCATGAGAGCGCGCGCCATAATGCGAGAGATAGGCAAGGCACACACGATCAATTCCCGTCGGGAGGCGCAGGCTCCATGCGCGCCAGATCAGGCGACTCACATCAATAAGGAAAGGTCGCTGCTGCGGCATATTCAGGGGTATTACATTCCTAGGACGTTGAACCGCGCATTGGGCGAAAGAGCCTTTGTCTAACTTCCACCTGCATTACAAGCTAAAGCTGCCATATTCCAGTCAACACCCCCGCCGCAGCTGGTCACGCAGCGCGCCTCAGGCTGGTGCGACGCTTCATAGGGCGGGAATTTTCAGCCCCGTGCGCAACCAGATCGGCGAGTAGTCGCTCGGCACTATTGTTGACAAGTGTCTCAACGCCCGATTTGCTAGCCAAACCTCCTCGGACCAAGCATTGCGCATGAAGCATGCGTTTGAAAGCATCGTAAAGGCCGACGTCTGGCATTTCTGGCAGGGTCCAAAATGTATCTAGGCCGCCTTGATGCGTGACGCCTGGCACGTCATACACAGCTTCACCAAGCACCGCGACAGGCTTTCCAGCCTCCAAAGCAAGCGTTCCCGATGTGCTGTTCACGCAGACCATGCCAAGCGATGCCTCGGTAAGTTTTTGAAGGTCGCCGCCATCAATATGAAAAACTCTAGCCTCTATACCCAGTCGGCGAGCTTGGATCATGATCCTCCGACGCCAGTTTAGGTATCCGCTGTCGAGAGGATGCTCCTTGACGAGCAAGTTAACGTTTGCGGGGGCAAAACGCGCGAAACTTGCCAGTACATATTCCATGGCTACCAACATCGACCCAAATGGTGAGTGGGCACGGATCTGATAGTCTCCGGTTAACTGGAGCGGGAATAGGAAAAAGTCGCTGTTTTCGAGGCAATTCATCGTCTGTTTTGCCTGCGCGTCGCGCCGTGGCTTACGTGCGAATTTCAACAGCCATCCTAAAGCATCGAAGAATAAAGAGCCCTGTCGATGCGTGCGGTAAAAAGGGAAGCGCCATTTCCCGAAAAACACATGATGATAATGCCAGTAGCTGTCGCGCACGCGCCTTTTAAAATCTGCGGTGATTGTGGGCAGCTTCGGAATGGGTGGCAAAGTCCGAGCCGCGGCCAAGATGACGTCGGGATCACGGGTTATGGGAGAATGGCCGTTCACGCCATCGCGCTCAAGCGTCATCCAATCGGGCCTAATATAGCCTTCTTCAAAGACATGAACGTGAATCCCACGCAACTGTGCTAATCGGATCGCCACTTTATGCACAGGCCGGCAATCGCCAAAAAGAACAAGATCAGTTATACCCCAATCCAGCACAACACGATCAAAGAATAATGGCCAGCGACGCATCAATCCGGCATAATTAACGCTATCGTCGGGCCAGTCATGCTTATCGCCGCCTGAAAAATTGATCCGGCGGACAGACGCCCCTTGTTCCACCAACTTGTTCCTTAGCAGCCGGAAGAACGGCCCGGGTGGGCCTTGTAAAAATAAATATTTCCGGTGTTCGACCGAAATGTTGGTGGGTACACGAGGAAGCATTAGTGCCGTCTAATAAACGAGCGCAGAAGCAACCGCAAGCGGCCTTGCCATTCTCGCAAGGTAATTAGGGGAGTTGATATCCGTGCTTCCCCCTGCGCCATCCGTTCCACCAGCAATTCAGCTGAGCAAGGCAAGCGTGTCACGGGGTCGGTGTAGCGCGGATAGAGGAGTAAGGTGCCTGCCACGAGTTCATCTAGGGACAGGCGCCGTGTGCGCCGCGCTGGTACTTCGCTCAAATCCTTGGTCAGTCCCCAACCGGCGTAAAAGGGCACGCCATGGGTCGTCACAGCCTTGCCGCGCAACAGAGCTTCAAAGCCAGCGAGAGACGTGATGACATGAACGCCATCCACCGCCTCGATAAGAGATGTGATTGCAGCATTGTTCTGAATTTCATCGGCAAAACGCAATGCATCGGCGGTTTCCACATGGCCCTTGCGATGCCCGGCAACAACATCGGGATGTGGCTTGTAGATGATGTGGGCGTCAGGAGCATGCGTGCGTGCGCGCGCCAGAAGTTCCAAATTCGTCATGCCGGCGCCACCCGTGCAGATTGACCGGTCATCTTCGACCTGCCCCGCCACCAGAACTTTATATCGGTTTATATCCGTAAGCTTTATATCGTTTCTGCCTTGCCCATATTTGCTAATTTCGGCTTCAATTAGCCGGTTTTTCAATGCCGCTGCGCGGCGACACAGTTTTTCGTCAAACTTATCCTTTTGTAATATATTCTCTAAATCACTTTCTTGGTTTGGATCAAAGTAAATTCCTGTAAAATCTACAATGGTCGACAGAGGTGGCACGCAATTCGCTCCCAAACCGACAGAGCGAATAAAGCCGTCCTCAATTTCACCGACATGCGCTCCACTGTTGGCCAATTTGGCAAGCAGTCGAGAAGCGACTCGCGATTTCCAGGCTATTTGATACTGACGGGTAGCCCTAATGGACCGGAACCCACGGGCGTAGGCCACAGGGGAGGATCCATCCCACAGCATCGCATCAAGCGTGACACGCTTCCATCCAGCGACCCCATAAACAGCATCGATTTTCCGATTGGCGTCAATAAGTTTCCGCCAAGCAGCAAGCTGCGCAATGGCGGTAATTGGACTCCAATCCTCACACGTAAAGGGGCTAATGTAGCGCCAGCCCGACACGGCTTCGGCAAGCGCAGCTTCTGGAGTGACGTCGCATCCGGCAAAACGGCCGTCCCCAAAAAGGCTCATGGACACGCCACTCAGGGACGCGACCAAAGCAATTTCTTGATTTGCGCCAGTCCAGACTTCACGGGCTGATGCCGCCAAATGCCAGGGGTCGCAGTCAACAGGAAGTCTCTGGCAGTGGTTGGGAAGATGCATACCCGGCGCAATGGCCGCACTTCGCTGATCCCTGCTCAAGCGTGCCAGCATCGCCTGAAGCTGATCTTCGCTATCTGGAGCAAGCAGAATGACGTTATTGTCCATGTCCGGCTGAGCGCCCCAAAAAGAGCCGCCAACCCGCTCCGCAATTATGGCAGCGGCAATCTCTTGCACGTCAATATTGCTGTGCCCGGTGCGGGTTAAAGCTCCTCCCTTGTGGCCAGGGAAAGGCGGGATGCGAAGGAATGGTGAATAGCCGTCTGGCATTGTGGGCCTCAGCCCTTTACAATAGCGTCAATCGACAAAAGAGGACGCAAGAACGTCTCCAGATTGTCCAATCGAAGAGCGCAGCGGCCATCGCATTTGGCGCGCGCTGGGTCTGGATGCGCTTCCAGAAACAGCCCTGCGATGCCCACGGCAACCCCCGCCCTGGCAAGAGCGTCCACCTGAGAACCTCTGCCATCTGCGCTATCTGCCTGACCGCCTGGTTTTTGTAATGCATGGGTCACATCAAAAATGATCGGCGCCATAGGCTTCATCAGGTCAACGCCCAGCATATCAACGACTAAATTATTATAGCCAAAACTTGTTCCCCGCTCGCACAGAAGGACGTTTTCATTACCGATTTCTCGGCATTTGGTAATGATATGCTGCATCTCCAGTGGTGCCAGAAATTGCGGTTTTTTGATGTTGATTACAGCATTGGTGCGTGCAATGGCCGCGACCAGATCGGTCTGCCGCGCCAAAAAGGCCGGAAGCTGAATAATTTCTGCGACCTCTGCCACCAATGCCGCTTGATCAGGCTCATGCACATCAGTCAGGATGGGCACCCCAAATAGCTGCTTCACCTCTTCCAGAAGGCGCAGCCCTTCCTCAAGGCCCGGCCCGCGATAGGAGTGAATGGAAGACCGATTTGCTTTATCAAAGCTCGCCTTAAAGACATAACCAATGCCCAACTTATCGGTCACGCCCTGCATATGCTCTGCCACACGCAAAAGCGTGTCTCTGTCTTCGATGACATTCATGCCACCGATCAGCATCAAAGGCTGATCATTCGCAAAGGTAAGGCCGTTGGCCAACGAGACGCTCGATATGCTCATAAAGTAGCCTTAGCGCATTAAGCGTTGTCGCAAAACCTCTTCTATTACTGGAATGTCTTCGGGATTGTTGAGTTCAATACAGTCCCACCCGATGGGATCGAACGGAACTACTCGGATTCGATGACCGGTTTCAAGGAAGCGAAGCTGCTCCAGCCCTTCTAGATTTTCGATTGAAGAGGGGGGCGTTGCGGCATAAGCGCGCAGCGCATCTGGGCGATAGGCATAGACGCCGAGATGGAGGTGGACGTGCCGATGGGCATCGACCAGTGTTTCCGAGATATGGGGGATAACCCGCTTTGAGAAATACAGGGCAGTCAACGCCGAGTTGAAAACGATAGTCGTTCCGCCGACGCGACCCTGTTTCTGATCAGCAACAAGGTGATGATAGAGCGTTTCTGAACAGCGGACGGCTGGTGTCGTCATCACCGCGTCCGCATCAGCCTTAAGCGCCGTTACCAGATCACGCACGACGAAATCCGGCGTCAATGGCGCATCGCCCTGTAGGTTGACGATAATCGGAGCAATATCTCCTAAGACGTCAAGCGCCGCCGCGCAGCGCTCGGTGCCGTTGCGGCAGGACTGCGGGGTCATAACCACCTGTCCGCCAAAGTTCTGAACGGCCTCGACAATACGCGCGTCATCCGTGGCGACCCATGTCCGCGCAGGTCCTGCAATGGCCTGCGCTGTTTCCCATGATCTTTGGATCAGGCTGCGCGCCTGCCCATCTACTCCACGCAGTTCGGCCAATGGTTTGCCAGGGAATCGCTGCGATGCATAGCGTGCCGGGATAATGATGGCGAAATCGGCAACCATGGCCCCGGCTTATCCCAGCCCAAGGCGCAAGAGATCGTGGATATGGATCACGCCCAGCGGCAACTGAGGGCCAGCCGACGGATCTTCCACCACAAATGCCGCGTTAATTTTATTGTCATTTAGGAAAGTAAGCGCCTCATCAGCGAGCATGTCTGCAGAGATGAACCGAGCGGCTCGGGTCATCACTTCATGAGCCAGGGCGGTTTCCAAAGTACCAAAGTGGCGGCGCAAATCGCCATCGGTGATAACGCCGATTATCCTACCTGCGTCATCCAATACACCAGCAAGCCCAAAACAGCCCGATGTCATGACGGAGATTGTTTTCGGCATATCGGCTTGATGGCTCACCAGAGGAAGTCGATCCTGATCGGTCGCCATAACCTCCTGCACGGGAGTCAGCGCAAGGCCAATAGCACCAGCCGGGTGAAGCTTCCGAAGGTCCTTCCGCGTCACGCCGCGCATTTCCATAACCGTCATGGCCAAGGCATCGCCAAGGGCGAGTTGCATCGTTGTGGATGTGGTCGGCGCAATATTTTCGGGGCAGGCTTCTCGGACATTAGGCAAAAGAAGCGCAATATCGGCACCTTGAATAACCTTGGATGTTCGACCCGATGCCATGCCAATGATGGGAACACCCAGCTTCCGAGCATATTTCATAACCGGCTGCAATTCAGGAGTATTTCCAGAATTAGACAGAACGAGCAACACATCCCCTTTCGCGATCATGCCCATATCGCCATGCCCAGCCTCACTGGGATGGACAAAAATTGCCGGTGTTCCCGTCGCGGCAAATGTCGCGGCAATCTTACGTGCAATATGACCGGATTTCCCGAGACCGGTGACAACGAGTTGGCGGCAGGTATTCAAAATGAGGCCACTCGCAGCTGAAAAATAGTCGTCTAAAGACGCTGCCAAGTGAAACAAACCCTCGGCTTCGAGCGTTACAACTTGCTTGCCTAGGACAATCATTTGATCCTTGTTAAGCTCATTTTTTGGCATTTTTACGATACTCAACCTCGTTCATTCAGTAACAGAGGACCCGTTTTGCCTATCTTGTAATAGCGTATAATTCATCCTCGGTCGCGGGTAGCAAGCGACGGGTCGAGTAGCAAGGCGCGTTTGATTACATCAGCACCTAGGTTGCGGTCGCCGCTTCGCCGAAGCGCTACTCCGCGGGCATGCAAAGCTTCGGCGTCATTCTCGTCTGCCTCAATCGCGCGATCGAAACAGTCGATAGCTGCGGCAAACAACCCCTGACCAGCAAGCATATTGCCAGTTTGGCGCCAGATGAAAGGCCTTGGTGCAAGAAGAAGTATCACTTGATAGAATATTTCTGCAGTTGCATAATCTCTTCGCTTCGCAGCGTGGCGCGCGAAACGCAGCGCGAATGCCGCTGTAACTCGGCCCAGTATTGAGCTAACGGGCTTCTCGCTCCGAATTTCGGAGCGGATTATAGACGGCTTTAGCAGCCATCCGTCCACTTTCTCTATGGCATCATCATCTTCATTTTCATGCTTTGCTTCACGCGCAATGAAGCGTGCCTCATCTGCATTACGCTCGGCCAACTCATAGCGCAGACGGTCGCGCTCCGTAGTAATGAGACGTAAGCGCTCGAGATCGTTCTTGCGTTGAGCCACGAGCGCCGCGAGCTCGGCTTCAAGGGATATGCCATCTGGCACTTCTAAATCGGCTCGTTTCGACTGCTGGTTCGGAGACGATTTTCCTGCACTCATCGCTTTTGCTCCTTATTTTCAGTTGGCTCGAATTGCCGATACTTACCACCCAAGGGCTTTACACCAATAGTCGCTGCATCAACATATTCGCGTGCAACGTCGCCCCATGTGCGCTGGCGTAACCGAGCTACAGTGGCGCTCTGTAATGCGGTCACTTCATCTCGTCTCATAGATGTATCAAGGAGAAGTCGCGCCAGCTGGTGCGCGTCGCTTGGGTCGAACACAAATGCTTTGAGCTCCGGCGCGTCTTTCATGAATTCCGCAACATGCGGACCGCCCGCCATTAAGCACGGTGTACCGACAGAGATGGACTCATAATAAGGAAATACACCACGGCCACCCTCGAAAACCGAAGGATGAACGGTAACTTCGGCGCAATGATAAAAAGCAGCATGCACTTCGCGCGGTAAATCGGGCATCGAGAGCACATCGAATTGCAGTTGGGCTAGCTCAATCGCGGCAGGGGTTGGCGTCCAAGTCGACCCAAAATGGACCTGGGCGGTCATGATCAGCTTGAACTGCTCATGCCAACTGCGCACCAGCAATTCGATGGCCTCAACCGCAACGCGGATGTTCTTGGTCACGCGGTCCTGAGTCGAGACCGCAGCAAAGCGCACATGCTCGAATGGAAAATCGATCAGATAGTGAAGCCCCTGCTGCGCTGCATGGCGTCGCAACATTTCGGCGGCACGGAACCGCGTCTCGTCCGTGCGTTCGGCATTCCGAACAAAGGGCAGAATTCCCTCAAGTGTTGGCGGGGCATGGGGTATCACTCGTATCCTGTCTGGGCTTACGCCAAAGAAACCCGTTACGTGATCCCGCGCCACATGGCTTGAGAAGGTAATCACATTGTTGACAGTCTTCAACGTCGCCGCGACCCGGTTTTTCCAAGTCACTGACGGACCATTGGCTCCCCAAGAAACATCATCGAAGTCGTGGTAGGCCAATCCGATGGCGTCAGGAAATATCGTGCTGACTGGCGCATCAAGTAACTGTGCACCGGTCTGGTTTGGAAACAACGAGATCCAGGCGTCAACCGTTACATGCTCATTCGCGTATCTAGCGAGGTCATCGAAAAATTCGACTTTTTCACCGACGTCGCGGGGAGAATGAAAAGTGAAGTCAACCCCATTTTGTGCAACTAATTCGTCAAAGTCTGCTTCGGCCTCGTCGCGTATCTCGTCAGTGACCACAATCCTAAACACATGGCTTTTCGCGGCGGCAATGCCTTCGATGATAAAGCCCAGGAGGCGCGTCATGCCTTGGCCGGCCCACTGTGCGCCTCGCGGAGATTCGACCCAGATCCCAACCGGTCTGCGCTCCGAATTCATAAACGAACCTCCAGCAAACGATCAAGTACAAAGCCGATTTCGCGGCGGAGGCTGGCAAGATCGGAATTTAAAACCGGCAACCCTGAAGCATTACCCATATCAGCTTCTACGCGGTGCAATGTTTCGACCATGTCATCTACTGTAAGCTGCGGTATTAGGACCATTGCGCCACCGGCCTGTTGGCTTGCCAAGCGCGTCAGTTGACAATCAAGGCTGATTACCCGGGCACCGCTTCGCAGCGCCTGACGCAAGCTTCCTCCATCAGAGTTAGCTCCGACCGTGATCCAAACATTGCCAGACAGGGCTAATAATTCTGCCCAGCGCTGGTGCGAGACTAACTGCTCTATCGGCAATCTCTCGACCATGTGACGCACTGCTTCGGGTAGCCATATAATCTCAGGAATCTGGGACTTTGATCCAAAAGCGGCCGGCGGCGCTTCAGTAGCTATCACCGGAAGTAACCCGCCACCTTCAGATAGATAGCGCTGAAGAGCTGGCAATACAACGTTAAGGGCATGGGCATCGTCGGGTTCGATCCGAAGCAGCAATTGCCGACGATCACGCTTAAGCCGAGCCGGCGCGTCGGGTAACCGCGAGTCTAGCGGTACACTGAGTGTCACAATTTTTTCGGGCCGGACGCCGGCATAGCTTGTCAGATCTGCTGCGGTTAAAGGGCTATTGGCGACAGCCACCGCAGATTGTCTCCACATACGAAATGCGACCGTCTGATCTTCCCAATAGGGCGCATCTATAGACCTTGCAACGGCAGTTGGAACCCGCCGCGCCACCAAGCTACCACAGAAGATCGCGGTCGGTTTTGCAGGAAAAACCCCTCCAATTTCTGGGCCTGCAACCAGCAGCCACTGGTCACAGTCGAGAAAATTGGTTCCCCAGTCGCGCGGCAGGGTTAGGCGCTTTATGCCTTGGAGCGAAATCGGCAAATTGAACGGGGCAAACATTCTGCGAGCGTTTTGTGCTAACACCCGTTCCCAGGACATACGGCGCACAACAACATCGGAAAGGCCGTCCAACAGCCAGCTGGCACTTCGGCGCCAGTAAACTTCGTCTGCAGTTGGCAACCCGATCGCAATGCTACCCACGCGGGCGCCAACCGAGCGGACTGCCTCAACAAGCGCCCGCGCCCGATCGAGTGTCTCCATCTTGGTATCGCCAAGCAGTACCGCGATCTTAAGTCCGTCATCCCCGGCCATGGACAATCAGGCCGCGAGACTTTGGTGTTCCACCGCCTCACAAAGCGTTGCTGCCACGAGACGAACTTGGTCATCGGTCAGCGTCGGGTATGAGGGCAAAGAGATGCCGCGTGCGGCGATATCTTCTGCTACAGAGAAGCGCTCTTCGCTGCGATACATGGGCATGTGATGGGCACAATAAAATACCGGCCGGCTGTCGATGTTCCGTTGTGCAAGAAAAGCCATCACCGCGTCGCGATCGGTACCTGGTGGCAACAAAAGGGAAACCAGCCAATTGCTAGAGCGCACATCGGGGCTAGTCTGCTGGAATGTAAACTGGCTCCCGGCCAACTCTGACTTGTAAAGTTCAGCAATAGCTTGCTTGCGAGCAAGGATCTGGGGCAAGCGCTCCATCTGCGCCGTGCCAATAGCAGCGCAGATATTGGTCATCCGATAATTGAAACCAAGCTCATCATGCCAATAACGGCGATTGAGGGACTGCCCCTGCCCTTTGACCTTGCGGAGGCGGGCTGCGAGTTCAGGATCATGGGCAATCACTGCCCCGCCCTCGCCTGTCGTCACCGTTTTGTTCCCGAAGAATGAAAACGTCGTGACGTCGGCATCGTAACCCACATGCCGCCCGCCGCGTCGAGCGCCTAGCGCCTCGGCAGCATCTTCGATGATCTTAAGTCCATGCTTTCGCGCAATTGCATTAACCGCTGGATCACATAGAGCCCCAAACAAATGCACTGGCATAATCGCTTTCGTACGGGTGGTGATTTTACGCTCAATATCCGCTGGATCTAAGAGCCAGTCACTAGCCTGACTTTCCGCGAAAACAGGAGTTGCTCCAGTTTGGGCAATAGCATTAACTGAGGCAATGTAAGTGAATGTCGGAACGATAACTTCATCACCAGGCCCAATATCCAGACAGTGCAACGCGAGGTGCAGGGCAACCGTCCCATTAGCAACCGCTATCGCATGTGCGCACTCTGTTTCTTTAGCTAAAGCAGTTTCAAATCGATCGACAAATTCGCCTATGCTACTGATCCATCCGCTGCGCAGCGCTGCCTCAGCATAAGCCACTTCGTTGCCGGACAGGTCTGGAATATAAATTGGAATACTCATATAAATCTCTTTGTTACGGTTTTAAGGTAGCTACTAGAGAGAAAAAAGGCAATGAAAGCGCGAAATAAATTTTTGCTGAACATCGATTGCATTAGGCATCGGCCTAGTCGATAGGCGCGCAAGGATTTGGCAACAATTAAGGGTGCCGCAAGTCAAGATGGCAGGGACCAGGAAAAAATGGATATTCAATTGAGTGAGAGTAATTGGCGTTCAACGTCTTGGACCGCCATACATCGGCGTTTGCCGGCCTGGATGACACCCCTCTTTATTTTTACTGTCTGTATTCCAACTATTGTGGCGGCTACATATTATACCTTCATAGCCTCGGATATCTACGTCTCCGAATCTCGTTACATTGTCCGGACTCAGGGCAAACAGATACCTAGCGGTCTGGCTTCGTTAATTGTCGGACAAGATGGTGGTGGTTTTGGTGGCAATGCAATGACGGCGGTGGCGGAATATGCTACCTCGCGAGACGCTATGAAGGCTTTAAATGAGAAGGGCCGGCTTACCCAGATCTTTTCACGCCCCGAAATCGATCTGTTTAGCGACATAACGCCTCTGGGTGGCAAAATTACTAACGAAGACCTGTTCCAGCATTTTACGAAACATGTCGCCCTGGGTCAGGAAACACAATCGTCGATTAGCACATTGGTGGTAAAAGCCTACACCCCCGAAGATGCGCGCTGGATCAATGAGCGGCTGCTTGAGTTGGGTGAGGGCCTAGTGAACCGACTGAACGAACGCAGCCGGGTAGATTTAGTACGCTACGCCCAGCAAGAAGTCGATGAAGCCAAAAAGGCGTCGCGGGATGCTGCCTTCGCTTTGGCCGATTATCGAAACCGGTTCGAGGTAATCGACCCAGAAAAACAGGCAAGTGTCTCGTTACAGATGGTTTCGAAGCTGCAGGATGAGCTAATTTTGACTAAGACCCAGTTGACGCAAATGCGCGCCTTTACGCCAGGCAATCCTCAAGTTCCCGTGTTACGCGAGCGCATAAGTTCGCTAAACCGGGAAATTGAAGCGGAAATGCTAAAGGTGGCCGGTGGAAAGGGCTCTCTGGCGGCAAAATCAGCTGAATATTCGCGCCTTGTTGTTGAAGCCGAATATGCTGAAAAGCTTCTGACCAATGCGCTGGTCTCGCTCCAGAATGCTAGCAACGAAGCCCGCCGCCAGCAGGCCTATGTCGAGCGGATCGTGCAGCCCAACGTCCCGGACAAAGCTACCCAACCACGACGTTTTAGAGGCATCCTCTCCGTGTTTGTTTTAGGTTTAGCCGCATGGGGTGTGTTAAGTCTGCTGTTCTCAGCTATGCGCGAGCATAAGCTTTAGGTCGATAGCTTTAATGACCGAGCCTAAAATCACACAATCCAGCCAGTCGCTGACCCAGTCGTGGTCCATCCAGCGACGGGTAATTGGTGCGCTTTTTATTCGTGAAGTGCTTACCCGTTTTGGGCGCCATAACATCGGCTTTCTTTGGATATTCGTCGAGCCTATGCTGTTTACGGTTGGGGTGACCCTACTTTGGACAGCCTTCAACTCAACCCACGGATCCGATTTGCCAATCACAGCTTTTGCCGTGTCCGGTTATTCGAGCGTCTTGCTTTGGCGCAACATGCCTAGTCGTTGCATTTTAGCGATCTCGCCAAATCTGTCCTTGATGTATCATCGCCACGTCAAGGTAATCGACATTTTCCTTGCACGATTATTGGTTGAGGCAGGCGGCGCGACACTATCGTTCGTAATCCTGACGCTTTTCTTCAGCTTCATGGGCTGGATGAGCTTGCCCGAAGATGTCCTCAAGGTTGCTTGGGGTTGGGTCATGTTGGCCTGGTTTGGCAGTTCGCTGGCGATCCTGCTCGGCGCTCTTGCCGAGGAGACCGAGCTTGTCGAAAAGCTTTGGCATCCGATTTCTTACTTCCTGCTGCCAGTGTCGGGCGCCGCCTATCTTGTCGATGCGTTACCCAAGGATTTTCAGGAAATAGTGCTGCTGCTCCCGCTCGTTCATGGTGTAGAACTAATTCGCGAAGGCTTCTTCGGATCTAAGATCGTAGCCCATTATGACATGGGTTACCTGACGACGATAAACATCGGGCTCTCTCTGTTCGCGCTCGCGTTAACCCGCCGCATCAGCCGCAAGGTTATCCCAGAATGATTTCCATCGAAGGCGTCTCGAAATCTTACGCAACTCGCTCGGGGTTGGTGCCAGTTCTGCGCGATGTAACCTTCTCGGTGGCGCTCGGTGAAAAGGTAGCAATCCTTGGTCGCAATGGCGCTGGAAAATCTACACTCGTGCGCCTCATCAGTGGCGCCGAGCAGCCCACGTCAGGGAATATACACCGAGAAATGTCAGTGTCTTGGCCGCTTGCCTTTGGTGGTGCTTTCCAGTCGTCACTCACGGGCCTCGACAACATGCGGTTCATTTGCCGCATATATGGCCTCGACTGGGAAAGCCGCGTGCCCTTTATTGAGGAGTTCAGCGAGCTTGGTGCATATCTGCAAGAACCTGTGCGGACTTACAGCTCTGGTATGCGGGCCCGCTTAGCTTTTGCAATCTCGATGGTTGTTGAGTTTGACTGCTTCCTGATAGACGAAATCATCGCCGTCGGCGATGCTCGTTTCCACGAGAAGTGCCACGTCGAACTTTTCGAACGCAGGGCCGATCGCGCTATGATTATCGTCTCGCACGACGCGCCCTACATTCGCGATCACTGTAACCGGATCGGGGTCCTACACGAAGGCCAGCTAACCATGTTCGATGACATCGAGGCGGGTTATCAATTTTATCAGGAAGTCTACCATGTCGGATGAGCTGGGCCGACCACGTCTTTCGCGCTTTGACCGTCCGGCGCTAAGCCTTTCCGAGCTGCTGCGAGCAGAGGGGCCGGATTTCATTTGGCAAGCGGTATGGACCATGCACGGCCAGCGGGTTGATCGCTTGACCTTTGAAGAGTTGCTAACCTTGCTCAACCGGCCGGGGGGGAAATATATAGTCTTGGACCAACTCTATAGGTCCATGCCGCCAGGCCAAGTCTCGGCAACACTTCCAGGCTTGGCCCAGATTTTGCAGGTCGAGCGCCGACGCTACGTGCCAGTGATTGGAACAGTTCTCGCCAGTGCTGTCATGCTAACGCAGCGCTATCCGGCGCTTGGTTCACCAGTTCGCTTCGTCCGTTCCATTCCGGGCAAGTTCCGCTGGACGTATCGCCACGCTGGTAAATTCGCCGTGCGGATCGCAGCTAAGGCCGGACTACCAAACCGGGTCGAAATTCGCCGCACATTCCGCGTTAGCCATGAACCACCCGCTTCGGATTTGACCAAGCGGGCTGTCTCTATCTACCAAGAGCTCTGCACCGCTATAGACCAGCGCGAGATTGCTAACTGATGCGACTTCTCATCGACTTGCAAGGCATGCAAAATAGTAGTCGGGATCGCGGAATCGGCCGCTATATCGGCGCCTTGGCGCGTGGAGTTCTTCGCAATAGCGTCGATTGCGACGTCCGGCTGGTGCTCAGCGATCTCTTTCCGGAGCGAATTGAGGAGATAATTGCCTCTTTTGCAGGACTGGCCGAGCCCGAACAGTTTCACATTTTTTCAGGCGTTGGTCCGACAGCGGCGCTGCACGATCCAAATCGGTGGCGAAGCATGGCTTCGCAGCGTATATATGAAAAGTTCATTAGCGATCTTGCCCCAGACGCGCTGCTGATTGGTAGTCTATTCGAGGGTGGAGCCGACAATACTGTAGTTTCGGTCGGGCCGGCAGACCGTCCGTACGTTGTGGCAACGATCCTTTATGACCTCATCCCGTTGCTTAATCCGTCGGAGCATATCGCGAGCGCTGGCGCGCGCCGATGGTACTTCGACAAGGTGGCACAGGGACGCCAAGCAGACTTGCTGCTTGGCATTTCGGCTTCGGCCTGTCGCGAAGGCATCGAGCACCTGCCTAGCGACGAAAATCATGTTGTAGAGATTGGCGCTGCCGCAGCCGAAGAGTTCGCAACAATCGACCTTACTGCGCTGCATCGGTCAGAGCTGACCCGCGATGTGCTGAATTACCACGGGATCACGCGGCCGTTTCTGATGCATGCGAGCGCGCTAGATCCGCGCAAGAACTTTGAAGGACTGATTGAAGCCTTCGCGCGCTTGCCTCAAGAGTTGCGTAGCGCCCACCAATTAGTGCTGGTCTGTAAATTGAACTTGGCAGGTCAGGCACGCCTGCAGAATCAGATTGCGCGCTATGGGCTTGATGAAGATGATGTCATTCTTACAGGCTTCGTTCCTGATGATGAGCTACGCGTGCTTTATGCCAATTGTGCGTTGTTCGTTTTTCCTTCGTTCCATGAAGGGTTCGGCCTACCCGTGCTAGAAGCCATGTGGTGTGGAGCACCCGCAGTGGGTTCCAGTCTATCCAGCGTGCCGGAAGTGATAGGGTTGGAAGAAGCCCTGTTCAATCCGAATGACATGGACGATATGGTGAAAGTAATTGGACGGGGTCTTTGCGATACTCAGTTCCGTACCCGGTTGCTAGACCATGCAGTCCGCCACGTCAGGAACTTTTCTTGGGACGAGGTCGCGAAACGCGCGCTTGCTGCGATCAAAAGCAAGTTGTCAAAATCTCGGCTATCCCTCAATGCGGACGACCAATCGATGGCTCGCTTGATCTCTGAACTAGCCGCGATCAAAAGCTGGCCGGGGCCATCTGACACAGACTTAATGTCGGCCGCTCGGGCGCTAGACCGCAACGAGTGCCAGCGCTGGAGTATTCCGGATTTTCATTCATCACTTATACCCTCCACCGAAAGTTTGTGTTAGAGATTGTGAGTCAAGAACTAAGCAACAAACGTAAGCAAACCCCCAACCGAAAGTAGATCAACATCATGATTAGAAACGCTCTGTTGCTATTTCCAACAGCAGGACTGAGGTAAACATGAAGAAAGCAATTATCACTGGCATAACTGGGCAAGACGGCGCATATCTGGCCCAAATCCTTTTAGAAAAGGGCTACAAAGTTTTTGCCACTTATCGTCGAACCAGCTCAGTAAACTTTTGGCGTATCGAAGAATTGGGGATCGAGAAACACCCCAATCTGCATCTGGTCGAGTTTGACTTGACCGACCTGGCATCGAGCATCCGTCTGATTGAACAATGCGAGGCGGATGAGGTATACAACTTAGCTGCACAAAGCTTCGTGGGCGTCTCATTCGACCAGCCAATCGCTACCGCACAAATAACGGGTATAGGCCCGCTCAACCTGCTCGAAGCAATCCGAATTGTGAACCCAAAAATTCGCTTCTACCAGGCCTCCACATCCGAAATGTTTGGCAAGGTGCAGGCGGTACCGCAGACGGAAGACACGCCATTCTATCCGCGAAGTCCATATGGCGTTGCAAAACTCTATGGTCACTGGATCACGGTTAACTACCGAGAAAGTTATGATATTTTTGCAAGCAGCGGTATCTTGTTCAACCACGAAAGTCCGTTACGCGGTCGCGAATTCGTGACCCGCAAAATCACTGATTCGGTTGCAAAGATTAAACTTGGCAAGCTTGACTGTCTTGAACTTGGCAACATAGATGCAAAACGTGACTGGGGCTTTGCGGAGGAATATGTCGAGGGCATGTGGCGCATGCTCCAAGCAGATGCGCCCGATACCTTCGTGCTGGCAACAAACCGCACCGAAACGGTTCGCGATTTTCTGACTATGGCCTTCAAGGGCGCGGGAATCGAGGTTGATTACCGGGGACAAGCCGAAGAAGAGCACGCAATCGACACGGCAACTGGTAAGACGGTGATGCGAATCAATCCGCATTTTTATCGTCCCGCTGAGGTCGAACTGCTGATTGGTGACCCGGCGCGAGCCAAAGACAAATTAGGCTGGGAACCAAAAACCACTCTGGAAGAGTTATGCGCCATGATGGTCGAAGCTGATTTACGTCGTAATAACATCGGCTTTTCCTTCTGATTGGAAGACCAATGCGGATACTGATTACGGGTGCCGATGGCTTCGCTGGTCCTTATGTTGCCGAGGCGTTGGTTGCGCGTGGCCACAAAATAGCCGCCATGACGCGGGGCGCGGCCAAGTTCGAGCACTCGGCCTATGCCTCTTGGCATGTGGCCGATCTGATCGATATGACGGCTGTCCGCTCGGCTTTGGCAGAAGCACAACCTGATGCGGTTATACACCTTGCGGCGATTTCCTTCGTAGGTCATGCCGACGTTCAAGAGCTCTATACTAGCAACGTCGTCGGCACCCGCAATCTGCTTGAGGCCCTGTCCGAACGCGGCTTGGCCGGCTCGGCCATCATTGTTTCGAGCGCTAATGTCTATGGCAATCGCACTGCAGGCCCACTCCACGAAGGCTTGCAGGTGGATCCCCGCAGTGATTATGCCTTGAGTAAAGTGGCGTGCGAACATCTTGCTGCCATGTACAGTGATCGTGTTCCGTCCGTCATTGTGCGTCCGTTCAACTACACAGGCGTTGGACAGTCAGATCAGTTCATCATTCCGAAAATTGTCAATCATACGCAGTCCCGTGCCGCCGAAATCGAGCTTGGCAACCTTGAGGTCGCCCGCGACTTCAATGATGTCCGCTTCTTTGCTGAAGCAGTGGCTCGGCTATTAGAAACGCCAAAAGCCAACGGTCAGACTGTCAATATTTGCTCGGGCCGCGCAGTCATGCTCACAGAGCTGCTGGATCTTGTCGCAAAACTCTCTGGTCACAAGATGGAGGTAAGGACTAATCCATCATTTGTCCGCGCCCAAGAAGTAGGGCGGCTTTGGGGTGATGACCGCTTGCTGCAAAAGCTTGTTGGCCCCATATCTGGTCCATCCCTCTCCGAGACGCTAGATTGGATGTTAGCCACCGAATGACGAAGCGGGGCAATCAAGCGCCTCAAACGTCCACGACCGCTCGGCGGCATTACCCTTCACCATAACGTCTGGAAAGACCGTTCCCACGCCATCGCGCTGAAGCGGATATTGGCACGATCGTCTGAAATATCCGCGCAAAAATTATCGGCATTTTGCGTTGTGTTAGGACGATTTACATCTGTTTACTTATCATTTGCTTCGTGCCAGTTTGGACCTAGGGATTTGGCGATTCATTAGAAAATCCGATTGATTTTCTAATAGAATCGATCCGCTAGGGAGAGCAAAGCTATGCCATTGGGAACTTGGACCCTCGATCAGGTCTTTAATCAGCTTAACTCCGGAAACAAATGGGGAAATCTGACGATTACCTTTTCTTTCCCGACTTCTTCGAACAGTATCACTACCAACTCTGGCGAAGCGCCTGGGTTTTCTGCGATGAACGCGGCCCAGCAAAACGCGTCGCGCCTTGCGTTCTGGCTTTGGGATGATCTAATCGCACCTGACTTTCTGGAAGTGGCGGCTGGGCAGAACTTCTCTTCGACAGATCTGGAACTCGCAATCACGACATCCGTTGAACTTGGTGCAGGTTGGGCCAGATTTCCGAACAATGGTAGCATTTGGTTCAGTGGCACCTATGACCCAGTTGTTAATCCTAAGGTTGGGGGATATGGTTTCAAGACGTACATGCATGAGATAGGCCATGCGATAGGTCTTGAGCATATGGGCGATTATAATGGCTCGGTTAACGTGGTGCCCAACTCATATCAGGATAGCCAAATTTACTCGATTATGTCCTATTTTGGTCCCAATATGGGTCGTGGTTCGGCGAACGACGTTGCCTGGGCCGATTGGACAGGCAAGGACGGTGTCACCTATTCGCCGCAGACACCGATGCTCTACGACATCTATGCAATCCAGCGTATTTATGGCGTCGAGACCACCACCCGGACCGGAGACACGGTATATGGGTACAACAGCAATATCACCGGAACGCTGGGCGCGATTTTCGACTTTACGCGCAACGCCAATCCGATCCTGACAATCTTCGACTCCGCCGGCAATGATACTCTGGACCTCAGCGGCTGGAGTGACGGCGTCATCATCGACATTGCACCCGGAGCATTCTCATCCGGTAACGGCATGACCTCTAATATATGCATCGCCTTTAGCTGCGACATCGAAAATGCAGTCGGCGGCGCAGGCGCCGACCAAATATCTGGTAACGCGCTGGGCAATGTGCTTTCGGGCGGAGATGGCGTGGACAGGCTTTTCGGACTCGCCGGAAATGACATTCTAATCGGCGGAATTGGCGCGGACATCTTAGATGGCGGGACCGGTTTAGACTTGGCCGGCTATCGCTATGCGACGAGCGGCGTAGTTGTCGACCTGGTTGCAACCGGCAATAATACGGGCGAGGCGGTTGGCGACGTGCTCATCGCGATCGAGGGGATAGAAGGGTCTGCTTTTGCGGATTCACTCTGGGGTGATGCGGCAGGGAACGCCTTGGTCGGCAATGCTGGCGATGACCTATTGGTCGGCCGGGACGGCTCTGATACGTTAGATGGTGGCACCGGCATCGACTGGCTTTATGGCGGCAATGGCGATGATGTCCTTATCGGTGGAGCAGGGGCGGATATCCTGCTGGGCGAAGCCGGCACCGATGTTGCCAGCTACCGGACGGCAGCGGCCGGATTGGTGGTAAATCTGGCGGCAATGAATAACAATACCGGTGATGCTGTAGGTGACAGCTACTTCGGTATCGAGGGCGTAGCCGGCAGCGCCTTTGGAGATGTTCTGTCAGGTGACGCTGACGCGAACTCTCTTTGGGGCGAAGGCGGCGATGATGAGTTGAATGGCGCCGCGGGCAACGATAGGCTGTTTGGCGGGTCGGGGAAAGACTTGCTGACGGGCGGACTAGGGTCGGACACGCTCGATGGCGGCGGTGACGTGGACGTCGCCAGCTATCGTAATGCGACAAGTGGCGTCATTGTTGATCTCGTTGCCAATGGCAACAACACTGGTGAAGCGGCTGGTGACCAGTTCGTCGCCATCGAGGGGATCGAAGGTTCGGCCTTTGCGGATTCGCTCTGGGGTGATGCGGCCGCGAATTTCATCTACGGCAATGCCGGAGATGACCTCATGGCCGGCCGTGACGGCGATGATAGTCTTAACGGCGGCTCAGGCAACGACTGGCTCTATGGTGGCAATGGCGATGACCTACTGATCGGAGGAGCCGGCGCGGATACATTGATTGGAGAAGGCGGTTTCGATACGGTCAGCTATGAAGATGCGGCGTCTGCGGTTGTCGTTGACCTGATTGCGGGCGGAAGCAACTCGGGCGAGGCTGCGGGTGACCGGTTATTCGGGATCGAAGGTGTCATTGGCACTAGTTCCGGAGATTCCCTGTGGGGAGATGCTGCGGGCAACCGAATGATCGGCAATGGCGGCGATGATTTGCTGGTTGGGCGTGACGGTGATGATATCCTGGACGGTGGTGATGGCAATGACTGGCTTTACGGCGGCAATGGCAATGACTTCCTTGTTGGCGGTGCCGGGGCCGATACGTTTGTCGGTGATGCCGGAACCGATATGGTCAGCTATGGATCGGCGACGACTGGATTGGTCATCGACTTGGTGCTTGGCAGCGAAAACACCGGAGTTGCGGCTGGTGACCGCTTCTTCGGGATCGAAATTCTGGCCGGCACCAATTACGCCGACAGTCTGCGCGGCGATGGCGGTGCAAACACCCTAGCTGGCGGTCGCGGTGATGACTGGGTCTATGGCCGCGGCGGCAATGACATCATCTTTGGGGAAGATGGCGAAGATACCCTCTACGGCAACGAAGGTGATGATACACTTGTCGGTGGCATAGGTAATGATCTGCTGCTTGGCGGAACCGGTGCCGATTGGCTGTACGGCGAAGATGGCATCGACACAGCTTCTTACCGCGATGCTACGGCGGGGGTAACGGTTGACTTGTTAGCCGCCGGCAACAATGCCGGCGAAGCATTGGGCGACCGCCTGATTGGGATCGAAGTGATTGACGGGTCCAGCTTTGGGGACTCGATCTGGGGAGATAGCCTAGCCAATACGATTTTAGGGAACGGGGGCGACGATCTGCTTGCGGGGCGCGATGGCGATGACGTGCTGACCGGCGGTGCCGGAAATGACTGGCTCTATGGCGGCAATGGCGATGACATTTTGACTGGCGGGACCGGTGCGGACACCTTTATTGGCGAAGCAGGTACCGACACCGTCACCTACGCTGGATCAACCACGGGTCTTGTTGTTGACATGGTGCTGGGGAACGAGAACACCGGCGAGGCGGCCGGCGATCGCTTCTTCACCGTCGAACGGATTATCGGCACAAGTTACGCCGACAGTCTGCGGGGCGACGGCAATGCCAACATAATTTACGCCGGTTCGGGCGATGATTGGATTTACGGTCGCGGCGGCAACGACTATCTCTATGGCGAGGCTGGCAACGACGTACTTTACGGGAATGAGGGCGTCGACTTTCTCTATGGTGGTGACGGCGCCGATATGCTGGTTGGCGGAACCGATTCGGATTTCCTTTATGGCAATGCTGGCAAAGATAGCCTTTATGGTAATGAAGGGGCGGACTATCTGCTCGGTGGTGATGACGATGATCTGCTGATGGGCGGAGAGGGCGCCGACTTTCTTTATGGCGAAGGGGGTTTCGACACGATCAGCTACCGTGAGGCCGTCGCAGGTGTTACCGTCGACCTGTCTAATTCCAGTTTAAACACCGGAGAAGCGGCTGGCGACACTATCTCTAGTGTCGAAGCGATTGATGGCTCGGGCTTCGCTGATTTACTATCTGGTGACAACAATAACAACAGCATCGCCGGTAACGGCGGTAACGATATTCTGTTTGGCCGAGGCGGGATCGATACGCTCCTTGGTGGCGAAGGCAGCGACACGCTTGATGGCGGCACCGGAAATGATCTGCTTTACGGTGGCGCTGGTGATGACATTTTGACTGGCGGAGCCGGTGCAGATTTACTGAATGGCGATGTTGGATTCGATACAGCCAGTTACCGCCAGGCCGCTTCCGGTGTAACAGTCAACCTCACCACGCAAAGCAAAAACACCGGCGAAGCTCTTGGCGATAGCTTACTCGGCATCGAAGGCATTGCCGGATCATCCTACGATGATGATTTGACTGGTGATAGCGCCGCCAATTCGCTTTGGGGCGAAGGCGGCGACGACGTGCTCGTCGGAGGAGGGGGCGCAGACCTGCTCGATGGCGGCGCAGATTTTGATGTTGTTTCTTATATTGGTTTTGGATCTGGTATCGTTGTCGACTTGGTTGCCACTGGAAACAATACGGGAGACGCGGCAGGTGACCGCTTTATTGCCATTGAAGGCATTAAAGGGACAAACTTTGCGGATTCACTGTGGGGCGATGCAAACGCCAATTCCCTTTTTGGTGCCGAGGGAGACGACATTCTCGCTGGGCGCGGCGGAGACGACTTGTTGTTTGGCGACGCCGGCAACGATTGGCTTTACGGCGGCGCTGGTAACGACTGGCTAATTGGAGGAGCAGGCGCCGACACGCTCCTCGGTGAAGATGGAATTGATGGCGTTGCCTACGACGATGCATCTGCTGGCCTGGTGATAGATTTGGTTCTCTGGAACGAAAATACAGGCATTGCCGCGGGAGACAGATATTACGGCATCGAAGTGATATTAGCCTCGGCTTACGGCGACAGTCTGCGCGGCGATGGGAATGCCAACGTCATCTTCGCCGGCTCCGGGGATGATTGGATTTATGGTAGAGGCGGAGACGACTTTTTGTATGGCGACGCCGGAAACGACACAATTTACGGCAATGAGGGTAACGACACTCTAAATGGAGGAAGCGGTAGCGATCGTTTTATATTTGGTGTGGGTGATGGCCAAGACACAATTGCTGATTTCACGCGGGGCACGGACACTATCGTGTTGTCGTCAGGTCTCGGCGTTTCAAGCTTTACGCAGGTTCTGACTAAGGCAACCCAGGCGAGTAACGGCGTCCTTATCACTTTCAACACAGGCACAACACTTACCCTTACTGGTATCACCTTAAGTACCTTAAGTGAGAGAGACTTCAGCTTCTCGTCCAGCAGCATCGCAACTGCCGCGCTAACTGTGGCCATGAGCGCCGCAGTTCCGACTCCCGCAGCGGATCCGCAATTTGGGGACGGCTTTTCCAGCTTTGATTGGGATAATGGTGGGATCGCAAGCTTAAGCGAGGGTATTGCAGTTTCTCAGAGGCTCTCGACCAGCGATAGAATTGATGCCGAAATTAGTCCGGTTAGCGCTGCCGCCAATTATGAATTTGGCGATGGACCAAGTATAGACGTAAACGTTTTTGACAACCCAATAGCGCCAATAATGGGTTTACACTTCAACAGCGAAGCAAGCTATATGGGCGGGGTGACGTATGAGGACATATCTTACCCATCGGGATTGATCCCCCTTAATGTACATCAAGCAACATTTATTCAGTGATTATAATATATGACTGCATTCAGAATGGTGACGCTGATACGCTTGTGCACAACGGTTGTCTAAATTTCACATGGAATTCTTCTAATGCCTGACTGGGCGCGACCAGACCTGTCGCAGGCACTTGGTGCCTGCCGACAACACCTTGTATTTGTGGCTGCGTTCAGTGCTACGATGAATATTTTATTCCTCGCGCCGATGCTATACATGTTGCAAATCTATGATCGAGTGGTCCTATCCCGAAGTGGGAGCACTTTGGCTTTTTTGACCATTGCAGTCCTGCTGGCCTTGGTAGCGCAAGCTATTTTGGACGGATTACGGTCACGGTTGCTGGTCAAGGCATCGCTACGGCTCGACCATGAACTGTCGACACCACTTTTTGCACATGCTTTGGCCAATTCGGGAATTAACAAAGATACAATAGCCAACCAGCCGATGCGCTACTTCGATACGGTCCGGCAGGCCGTTACCGGACCCGCAATGATTGCATTGTGTGACCTCCCTTGGGCGCCGTTTTACTTGGCTATTTGTTTTCTCCTGCATCCTTGGCTGGGTGTGCTCACTCTACTAGGTGTCGTTGCCGTCAGCGTTGTCGCGGTCTGGAATGAGCGCCAAACGAGGCAGCCGCTGCAAACAGCCCAAGAGGCTGCACATGGAGCATACGCAGCTCAAGAGCAAATTCTCCGAAGAGCAGATATTGTTCGAGCACTAGGTATGGGAGGCGGACTGATGATACGCCACAGCCGCGCCCGAGCACTTATGCTTAGCGCTCAAGCAAATGCCAGCTTCGCTGGCGGGATACTGCAGGCGTTGAGTAAGTTTCTGCGGCTTTCGCTGCAATCTTTGGCCCTCGGCGCTGGCGCTGCACTCGCAATTGACGATCGCATTTCGCTAGGCGCAGTCTTTGCAGCGTCTTTTCTGGTTAGCCGGGCTATGGCTCCGATCGACATGGTCGTGAGCCAATGGCAGAGCTTCGTCCAGGCGCGCTTTGCTTACGGCGAACTGAAAAAATTAGCTTCTGCCGGAGGCGATACTCTCGCCAGAACAATACTGCCCGATCCGCTTGGGCAGATTTACGTTGAAAAGTTGGGCCTCGTGCATGGAGAACGCGCCGCGCTTATCGATGTATCGCTAACAATAAATGCGGGAACAACAGTCGCCGTAGTCGGCCCGAGCGGGGCTGGTAAATCCACACTTCTGCGGTTGATAGCTGGCGCAGAGAACGGGGGTAGTGGCACTATCCGTTTCGATGGTGCGGATAGGGAAGACTGGGACCCTGACGAGCTGGCTCAACACATAGGCTACCTGCCGCAAGATGTCGGACTGATGGCGGCATCGATAAAAGAAAACATCGCTCGTTTTTTGACGGAGTTTGCGCCTAAAGATCGGACGATTGACAAGCGTGTTATCCAAGCCGCGCAAAGAAGTGGCGCTCATGATCTAATTCTGCAATTGCCTGGCGGATACAATTATATGCTTGGCTCCGATGGGCGGGGCGTGTCGGCAGGCCAAGCACAACGGATAGGACTTGCTCGCGCATTTTTTGGCAATCCGCGCATCCTAATTCTTGATGAACCTAATTCACAACTCGACGCAGAGGGCGAGGCCGTTCTTTTGCGGGTCCTGTCGCAAATGAAAGAGCAGGGATATACAATTGTTTTCTCTACCCATCGCGCAGCTTTGCTGCAGCTGGCAGATAAGATTCTCGTGATGCGAGAAGGCAAAGTAGGGTATTTCGGAGAGCGAGATGCGGTAATTCGTCGACTTCGTTCGGCATCTGGCAGAGCCAAACCCAAAGGGCGCGGTGATGACTAATGTAAATCCACAGACCGGCCTCGACGAAAGTAATCTTGCCGACGATGCCCCAGGCGGCGAGATCCGAGGCGGGCTTATACTTCTCGGCTTACTCGCTTCGGTTCTCATCGCGCTGGGTAGTTTCGTCACCCTAGACGCAGCTGTCATAGCTCAAGGTCGATTAGTAGTGGCCGGTCAACGACAAGCGGTGCAACATCCCACCGGAGGCATGATTTATAGAGTGCATGTCCGCGACGGCGATGTCTTGGCAGCTGGCTCGCCTCTAATCGAATTCGTTGGCACGGAGGAACGCCAGACTGAACTCGGCCTAGCGTCGCAGCTATTGTCACTCGAGGCACAGAAAGCCCGCCTCGTGGCTGAGCTTTCTGATCAAGCCACAATCAGTTGGCCCGCTTTACTCAAAAGTCCGCAGCCCGAGTATGCAGAAATTGCTCGAACAGCCATGGCCTTGCACAACGCAGAGTTTCTAGCCTCTCGCTCTGGGCTTGCGGCCAAGTTGGGGGCCTTTCGTAAACAGGAACAACGTGCCCGCGAAGGTGCAGTAGGCTATGACGAACAGATTGCGGCTGCAAACGAGCAAGTGCGACTACTTAACGAAGAGCTAGATGCGCTCGCTCCCGTGGCCGAGAAAGGTTTCGTCAGCCGATCGCGGTTACGCGTTCTAGAGCGCGCGCGCGCAGAGCTACAGGGCCGCGAAGGGGAATATCGAGCCAACGCTGCTCAGGCCAACACTAGCGCGGCTGAAAGTCGAATTCGCAGAGTTGAGGTAGAGCAGGAGCAAAGGCAGGAGCTTGCCGCCAACTTGCGCGACGTGGAGCGTTTGCTGGCTGATCTTCATCCGCGCTTTACCATTGCGCGCGAGCGACGGAACAAGCTAATTGTTCGCGCTCCGCAAGCGGGAACAGTCGTAGGGCTCTCCGTTTTCAATGCAGGATCTATTGCGGCTGCCGGTCAGCGGCTGCTCGACATTGTGCCTACCCAGGCTAAGCTAGAAATTCAGGCGGAGGTGCCTTTAGAAAATGGTGACGATTTACAAATCGGTCAAAGTGTCGAAGTTAAATTCAGTGGTCTCCACGATAGAGGCCTACCGGTTCTGAAGGGGCGGTTGGTTACTTTTTCCGCCGACGCTCTTGTCGATGAGGTGAGGAATTCAAGTTACTATTTAGCCACTATTGAATTGGAGCCGGATCAGATTAATTTGATCAGATCAGTACGCGGACCCAAGTTCCAACTGCGGCCAGGTGCTCCAGTAATTGTGGTTTTGCCGACACGCGGTCGCAGCGCGCTTGATTATTCTTTTGAACCCTTGGTCGATGCAATTTGGCGTTCATTTCGGGAAGAATAGTCATAGTTCAAACCTGAATGTGCTATTTTTTAAGGTATCTGCAGCAGGGTGGTTTCCCTGTTTATACGCCTTGTGAAGCTACTTTTTTACATTGTTGGCCTAGCGGCAACTGTTTCATAATTATGCAGGGGCTGGATGGTCAAGCCTCGAACGCGCGCATCCGCTTGGCGGGATTACCCATCACCGTGACGTCGGGACGAACCGTCGCGAACACAACCGAGCCCGATCCAATGGTGGCATTATCGCCAATCTTAACGCCCTCGCGGACAGTTGCACCCGAACCCACAAGGGCGCCTTTGCCGATCTTTGCAAAACCACCAATCTGCACGCCCGGGTTCACTTGAACGTAATCTTCCAGCACGGCATCATGACCAATGCCGATACAGAAGTTCAAATAGGTCAGTCGCCCAAGGGTAACATTCGGAGAAACATTGACCAGCGGGCAAATGATGCTGCCTTCACCGACAACAACATTGGCGGCAACCACGGCGCTAGGATGGATCAAGCTCACAAAGCGAAAACCCGCAGCCGAAAGCCGTGCATCAAGCTTCTTCCGCACGTGAGGCAGTCCGATTGCCATGACCGCTAGATCTGTACCAGCGAGATCTGGCGTAATGTTATCCGGGAATACCTGCCCAGGCAACTGGAATCGGGCATGCTCCTCGGCATCCAGCGTGGCGTAGCCAGCTATGTCTACCATGCCACTCGCCCATGATGTCACCTCACGAGCAACGCCGCCGGAACCGATAAAGATAACCCGTTGCATCAGGCGCGCTTGAAACGGTGACCCACTGTCACGGTATCGATTTTCACGCGCCGCGGAACCATGTGGGTTGGCAGCCGTTCAGCAAGGAAGGCTGTGAGAGCCTTGCGATCAACCTCGGCTCCATCGACCGCTTGAGCTGAGAGTTCCACATGCTGCCCGGTAATAGGGTTGCTACGAGCCTCGGCCTTGACAAGGGCAACGCCTGGGAATTCTAGAGCCACGCGCTCAACTTCCGAAGCCATAAACTTAAGGCCGCCAACATTTATAACTTCGCCGATACGGCCAGTCACCTTGTAGGCCTCACCCTTGGTATCAACAATGTCCTTAGTGTCATACCATCCCTCTGAATCGAAGGGCGATTCAGCATTCATATAGCCCAACATACGTGTCTGCGATCGGATTTGAAGCACCCCATCTACGACCCGTGTCTCAACTCCTTCTCCACCGATTTTCATGAAGAGACTATTTCGCGCCTCTGATTTCACGCGAACAATACCGAGCTCCGACATTCCGAAAGTCTGCCGAAAATCAATATTGGGAAGCAGAGCGCACAGCTGGTCAAGCGTTGGTTGATCCATGCGTTCCGTACCATAAGTTATGAGCTTCAGGCAGGATGGGATTTGGTCTGGCACCGCGCCACTCATGAGCATCATGCGCAGGAACGTAGGCGTGGTCGGCAGAACTTCGACATCATAAGCTTTGATTGTCGACAGGATCGAGTCAACGGTGCGCGCTTCGGGGGCAATCACCACGCCTTTGTTGAACAATGTGTGAAGAAGAGTGTTGATGCCGCCTATATGGTCGAACAACAGGAAGTTGATTGTGCGCTGGGTCGGTCGCGGCGTTTCGAAACGCCGCAGAAACAACGTTAGGTCATGCAGAATAGCTTTAGGGCGTCCGGTCGTTCCTGTGGAGAATAGCACCAGCCCAGCATGACCCGCGTTGCGTAACTGTTGTACCAACGGATGGGTATCATTGCGCGGAATGCGACGAACCTCGCCATCTTCTATTACGACATCGACATGCGCGGCGTCAAAGAAGTAGTCATGCTGACCTTTCGTATCCTTAGTCAGGGGCACGATTACCACCTGCTTGTCGATCACGTTAAGCAGGGTCAGGATAGATTCCGGATCAAAGTCGCCAATTAGGGCGACAACATCACCCACCCGAACCGCCGAAAGATCAACCGGTTGCTGGCCGGCTATATCGGAAAAGCGAAGCTCCCTACCTCCATGGATAAGGAAAGGATAATCGATGCCCTTCCAAATGCTTTTGAGCGTTTCAAGCAATTGCATCATGCGCCACCCACATTTAGGACTTCACCGGTAATCGCGCTACTGCGCGGATCAAGCAAGAGTTCGACAATGTCGCAAACCGCATCGGGCGTATACTGCTTCGCAAATATCTGCTGCGATACGATTTTGTCGATTTGATCACCGGTAATGCCGCGCAGCAGCGCAGTGTCAATCGGACCCGGCGCTACGCAGTTCACTCGGATACCGAAATCCGCCATCTCACGGGCAAAGGTGCGACTAAAGCCTTCGACACCAGCCTTTGATGCGACATAGATTGATTCACCTTTAAGGCCCAGTGCCACAGCAATGGTCGAAAAATTGATGATAGATCCTGCATTCGAACGCATCATCAGCGGCGCCAATAACTGGCAGCTATAGATCGTACCCAGTAAGTTGATCCGGATTACACGCTCGGTAGTGCTTTGCGGAGTAGTGATCGCAAGGTTCATCGCCGCGACACCCGCTGCATTGATTAGTCCGGTAACATTGGCCTTCTGTTTGCGCAGTTCGCGCGCCACAGCTTTGACCTGGTCGTAATCCGACATATCACAAGGCATCGCATGGAACGGGAGCCCATCAACGTTACGGGCGAGGCCGAACACCTCTTGCCCGTTCGCAATTAACCGATCGCAAACTGCACGGCCCAGTCCGCGACTGGCCCCAGTCACGATAATCATTGTGCGGCTTTCTGCTGGTTTAAGAACTCGTCAACAAGCGCGCCCGCCGTTCTGAACATGCTACGCGAACGTGACATTGCGGCATCGGAGGTCCAGTCGAAATCGAAGTCATGATCAGCGGCAATATCTTCTAACGCTATGCACAATGTTACCACTTTCATGGAATCGAGCACACTGCCGTCGCCCAACAGTGGTGTCTCATCCGAAATAATTATCGACTGGTCGCCTACCAGTTCGGCAATTTCATCAAATATTTGGGCCCTGAGTTCTTGCATGAAAAGCTATTCTCCGTTGTGCCCGAGGGCAAGAAAAAGTGCGCCACTTTGAAGGCGAAGCGGCGCATTTTTTGGCGGTAACAAATCTTTCAAGACTTGGCAATCCGCGTTGCCTCTGCGAATATAGTAGCGAATTAGCTTGCACAGAAATGGTTGATAGTGTTCTGGCGAGGCCAATTGTTCAAATTTTCTAGAATTCAAGTTTAGGCAGGACAACGTAAATGCGTATCGACGCTTCTTTAGTTGGAAGGTTTGCTCTTGTGGCTGTTTTGGCTCTCGGGCTGAGTGGCTGCGGCGTGGGCCTAACTGGGCAAGCCGGCCCGTCATCACGCAGTATTGTCCAAGCTCCCAATAGTTCCGTAGTGGCGGGTATCACTATAGTTGATCTAGATAACTCCGTTGTCGCGCGGCTGATTTCGCAAAGTGGAACGGCAACCTTTGCGCGCGATCTTGGCGACGCAGCACCGGTTGGCAGTGTGGTTGGGCCAGGGGATGTGCTGGAGGTGTCAATTTGGGAGGCGCCACCCGCTGCGTTGTTCGGCGGTGGCGGCGCGAGTACCGCCCGCAGTGACGGCTTGCAACTGAGCACTACAGGCTCGCTTCCAGAACTTCTGGTGGGGTTAAATGGGACTATTTTTGTTCCGTTTGCCGGAACTTTACAGGTTTCTGGCCGGACGCCTCAACAAATTGAGGCTGATATTACGCAGCGTTTGTCGCGCAAAGCCCATCTTCCGCAAGTCATTGTGCGCATCGCACGCAATGCCACAGCCAATGTGACGATTGTTGGAGATGTAGCAAATAGCACTCGAATGCCTCTAACGCCTAAGGGAGAGCGCCTGCTTGACGCATTAGCTCAGGCGGGTGGCACGCGGCAACCCCCAGCAAAGACGACTGTCCAGATCACGCGCGGCGACAAAGTGGTCTCCATGGCGCTCGATTCAGTGATCCGTGATCCTTCTCAAAACATTAAGCTGTCCACTGGCGACGTCGTAACTGCAGTTTTTCAGCCTTATAGTTTTACTGCGCTCGGCGCTTCAGGCAAAAACGAGGAGGTGCCTTTTGAAGGTGTCGGAGTTTCGCTTGCACAGGCTTTAGGCCGGATGGGCGGCCTGCAGGATCAGCGCGCTAACGCGCAGGGTGTGTTTATTTTTCGCTGGGAGAAGCCGTTCGGCGGCATGGCAGCAAATGGGGTGACCGATCCACAAGGCCGAATGCCAGTCATATACCGGGTCAACATGCGGGATCCGGCAACATTTTTCCTGGCACAGAACTTCGCGATGCAGAACGGAGACGTGGTATATGTTGCGACCGCGCCGATTGCGGAGTTCCAGCAATTTGTTAATGTCGTTGCGTCAACCTTGCTCCCGCTCGTTGCGGCAAAGAACGCGATCACCGTCAACTAAACGGCTATCCTGAGCGGAGGTGAGGCCGCTTAGCACATCATCAGCGATCTTTGTCGACAAAACTATCGCCCAAGCGCGTCATTCATGCCGGACGACAAAGTCCAAATCGTTTTGTCCGCCATCGGACTATTGTAACAGAAAACACCCCACTTGCGCGCTATTAACATCCATGGCAGTAAGCCTTAACCGCGCAATTAAATGAGGAAACACGCCCATGGCCCTTGCCCATAGCGAAGCTGCGAACCCACATTGGGTGCCGCGCAAGAAGATACATGAGCTTGCCCATATTCCCGGCGAAAATGGCCCGCCAATCATTGGCACGACGTTCCGCGTGTTGCGCGACCCGCCGGCTTATGGCGCGCGCATGGTCCAAACCTATGGCAAGGTGTTCCGCACCAACGCCTTTGGCAATCCGACGGTGTCGCTGGTAGGCGCAGAGGCCAATGAGCTGTTGCTGTTTGACCGCGAAAAGCTGTTTTCGTCGGAGCAAGGCTGGGGCCCCGTTCTGAACTTATTGTTCCCGCGCGGATTGATGTTGATGGATTTCGACCACCACCGCATGGACCGCCGCGCATTGGGCATCGCGTTCAAGCCCGAGCCGATGCGCGCCTACACGCGCGACATGAACCGTATCTTTGCCGAGCAGTTGAAGGACTGGCGCGGCGATATGTTATTCTATCCGGCGATTAAGCAACTGACGCTCGATGTCGCGGCGAGCAGTTTCTTAGGGATCCCATTGGGGCCAGAGGCAGACAAAATTAATAAGGCCTTTGTCGACATGGTGCAGGCATCGGTCGCGCCGATCCGCGCGCCATTGCCCTTCACGCCAATGGGCAAGGGCGTTGCCGGCCGCAAATATCTTATCGATTATTTCGGTCCGCAAATCGCCGAACGCCGCCGCAATGAAAACCGGCAAGATATGTTCAGCCAATTCTGCCGGTCCAAGCGTGAGGACGGCGAATATATGTCCGACGGCGAGCTCATCGACCATATGAACTTTCTGATGATGGCCGCGCATGACACGATCACATCGTCGGTGACGTCGATGATCTGGTATCTTGCGAAACATCCCGAGTGGCAGCAGAAATTGCGTGAAGAGTGCCTCGCCATTGCGCCTGCCGGATCGGACATCGCCTTTGCTGATCTCGATAAGTTCGAGCTGACCGAATATGCGTTTAAAGAAGCGCTGCGCTTGATTGCACCCGTGCCGTCAATTCCACGCCGTGCGCTGCGTGATTTTGATTTCATGGGCTATCATATCCCCAAGGGCACGTCGGTGAGCATTAGCCCGTCTTACGTCCATATGATGGAAGAATATTGGCCAAATCCGAATAAATTTGATCCCATGCGCTTCACGCCAGAACAATTGAAGGCGCGGCATAAATATGCGTGGGTGCCCTTTGGCGGCGGCGCGCATATGTGCCTTGGTCTGCACTTTGCCTATATGCAGACCAAGCTGTTCATGCACCATTTGCTGACGTCGGTTAAGGTCGAGATTGCTGATGGCTATGCCCCCGATTGGCAGGCCTGGCCGATCCCCAAGCCCAAGGATGGGCTGAAGGTCCGGTTCACGCCTCTATAATGCAGGATTGCAAGCAGCGCCCAGCGCACTAAAGCTGCGCGCTGCACGCATGGCCTATTCAGAACAGACAGATTGGAGCCGTGACGACCTACGGCGGCGCGGGCTTGGCCTCACCATCGCGCTGCTGCTTGAGGTTATCATCATATTGGCGATACTGAGCCTGAGCATGCGCGCGAGCGGGCCTGCGGCAGGCACGCGCGGGCTCAGCACATTTTCGCTTGAGGCGGAGAGTGCGTCATCCGCCCAAAAAAGCGATGCGCAAACGCCCGTCACCAAAACGCAGAAAAGCACCGCCACGCCGCCCATTCCAAAGCCCTTGCTGCCGCCCGTCAACCCAGTCAAAGCGCCGCCGCCCAACCCCGATTTCATCAAAGTCAGTAAGTCGGATTTTGACGCGATGGATCTATCTAAACTGCCTGCAAGCAGCAGTGCGGGCGCCGGCGAGAGCAAAGGCAATGGGCAAGGCGCGAAGGGCATGATGGGTCCAGGCCTTGGCCCCGGCGGCGCGCAGCTGTATCCGGTGGCGTGGCTGCGCGAACCTTATGACAGCGAACTTGCACCCTATCTCGCGACGGTTAAACGCATCCCGCCCGGCGCGTCGGCGGAAATCGCCTGCCGCATGATTGAACGTAACCGTGTCGAAAATTGCCAGATCATCGGCGAAAACCCGCGCGGGACAGGTCTCGCCAAGGCGCTGCGCCTCGCCGCGTGGCAGTTTTTGGTCAAGCCTCCGCGCATCGACAACAAGCCGCAATTGGGCGTGTGGGTGCGCATCCGTTTCAATTTCGGGGCGCGGGCGGTTGATGGTGATGAGGTTCCAGCGGAATAACGCTTTATCGAACCAACCACCGTCGCCCCAGCGCAGGCTGGGGTCCATCACGCCTGTCCGTCTCAAACGATAACCGAGATAGGCTCCAGCCTACGCTGGAGCGACGGGGCCCACTAAGCGTGGGCCATATCAGTTGGGAGCGCCATGTTTTGGCGCTCCCCACCTCTTCACTTCCGCGTGGCAATCCAGGCGTCGACTTGCTCTTCAAGCACATCCAACGGCACCGGACCAGATTTCAGCACCGTGTCGTGGAAGCCGCGTATGTCGAATTTCTTGCCCAACGCCTTTTGCGCTTTGTCACGCAGCTCGCTGATCTTTAGGCGGCCAACCATATAGGCGGTCGCTTGGCCAGGATAGATGATGTAGCGTTCAATCGCCTTGACGATGCCGCCAGGTGCGTCGGCGCTATTGTCCTCAACATATTTAATCGCCTGTTCGCGGGTCCAGCGTTTGTGGTGCAGGCCGCTATCGACCACCAAGCGGATTGCGCGGTGCAGCTCCAGTTGCAAGCGACCAAAGTCACGCGCCGGATCAGTGTACAGGCCCATGTCCTTCGCGAGCTTCTCCGAATAGAGGCCCCAGCCTTCTGAGTAAGCCGTGACGCCGCCAAATTGACGGAATGCAGGGACGTCTTTCAATTCTGTCTGGATCGCCAGTTGCAGATGATGCCCTGGGACGCCTTCGTGATAGAATAGGGCCTCCACCTCGGTCAGCGGCATATCGGCCATGGTATAAAGATTGGCATAATAAGTGCCGGGACGCGAACCGTCGGGGCTTGGGCGCTGATAAAATGCCTTGCCGGCAGATTTCTCGCGGAAGGCCTCAACGGGTTTCACGACCAAAGGTGCCTTGGGCAAAACGCCAAACCATTTGGGCAGCAAGGGGGTAACTGCATCCTGCGCCTTTTGCGTTTCGGACAGATAGAGGGCGCGACCTTCGGCGGTTTCGGCTGCGTAGAATTTGGGCTCGGTGCGCATATATTTAAAGAAGGCCTGAAGATCGCCCTTCACGGCCATCTTTTTCTGGACGACGCGCATTTCCTTATGAATGCGCGCGACTTGCGCGAGGCCCAGATTGTGGATCTGGTCCGGCGTCATATTTGTCGTGGTATAATTCGATAGGCGCTCAGCATAATAGCCCGCGCCATCAGGGAAGCGCCAGACGCCGTCATCTGTTCCGGCGACCTTTTCCTGCGCCCTCATTTCGGCAATCAACGCCTCATAAGCAGGCTTCACCGAAGCATTCAGCGCCTGCGCCGCGTCCGCGATCAACAGATCTTTTTCGGTCTGACTGATTTTGAGCTTAGCGACCTTGCCCTTGAAATCGGCATATAATGGCGCGTCGGGACCATCGCCAAACGGCGCGCCGCTAATAACATTGCGCGCGTCGCTAATGACATAAGGGAAAACCCATTTGGGCGGCATAATGCCTTTCGCGGCGCGCGCTTTGGCTTGGCTTATGGCTTGGGTCATGGCGGGGCCGATGCCGTAGAGCCGGTTCACATAAGCGCGCGCGTCTGACTTAGTGTCGACGCGGTGGATGTTGATGAGAAAGGCGGGGATTTGGCTCTGTGCGCCATTCATCTGGTCGAAGACATAGCCATAGTCATTATATTTAAAGGCCGCCTCGCTACGCGCGGCGCGCTTTTCAAACAGGCGGAACGAGAGTTGGTTTTCGCTGTTGAGCTTAGCCGGGTTGAAGCGCGCCCGCATTTCTTTGAGTGCAGAGCGTTCAGCGTCATAATAGCGGGCCTCGGCTTCGTCGGAGCCGTCGTCCCATTTCCCATAATCGCTATCCTTGATCCCGCGATAGGATTTGCCAAGCGGCGATCGCGCAAGCTGTTGCGCGTCATACTCTTCGAAAAAGGCCTTGATCGCGGCATTCTGGTCGACTTCGACAGCAGCAGTAGCCGGCGCAGGCGCCGTGGTCTGGGCCATCGCAGGCGTGCCCAACTGCACCCACGCAATGGCAAGGGCAGAAATCGCGATTTTGGTAATGCGCATTCGAAACTCTCCTGAAATTGTGTATCGCAACCTCATATCAGCCCGACGCGCGAGGGAAAGCTGTGATTTCGTGGCTTGTCGAAACGGCAACGGCCTTTGTCGATGGCGCAGGCAATGACAGGCCGCGTTCTTATTCCCCAATCATCTTCGAAAGCCGCGCGATTTCTGCACTTTGCTGCGCGACGTCTTCGATAAGTGGTCGCTGAGCCTCGGTCAGAAGCACCGCAAGGCCCGCGTCGCGCGCGCCTGCCTCAAATATTAGCCCGTCAAAGTCACGCACTGCCGCAACCGAATCGGCGCGCGTCTTGTCGAGCCGTGACAGCATCAGATGCGCATTCACCCAAGCCTCACTGCCCGGCGAACTGCCTGCCGCCTTTGAGGCGATCGCCTGCACCGCTGCCAATGCACCTATATAGGCGGCATGTGCCGCGATGTGTCGCGCGCGCAGCGCGTCAGCTTTTGCAGCGAATTCACCTGACAATAGAAATGGCGCAGCTGCCGATTCGATGGGCGCAGATATCAGCGCCTCAGTTTCATAACTCCGGCGTTCAAGCGAGGGAAATCCGCCCTCTTTCGTGCCGCATGCGGAAAGGATGAGGAGTAGAAGTAATGGCGGCGCAGGCTTGAAATTCAACATGGGTGACGTCTAAGCCTGCATGAGAGCCCATGCAAGTGCATCTCCGTGGCGGCATAGGCCGCATCATAAGCGCCAAAATGCTGGATTATACGTTGACATAGATATTTGCTTGCACTAGCTGCGCCCATTCTTGCGTGACCCTGTTGAGATTCGTCTTCGCTATGTCACGCGCCCGAGCAACCCGCCCCTATAAGGCGCTAAGCTGTAGAAACGGATGAGTTAAAGCCATGTTCGCAATCGTGCGCACAGGCGGCAAGCAATATCGCGTCGCCGCCGGAGATAAAATCGCAGTTGAAAAACTGTCTGGTGAAGCGGGTGACAAGATCTCGCTTGGTGATATCCTTCTTGCCGGTGACGGTGACAAGGCGCAGGACGTGAACGGCTTGACCGTTTCGGCCGAAATCATTGCGCAAGAGCGCGGTGAAAAGGTTATCGTCTTCAAAAAGCGTCGCCGCCACAATTATCGTCGCAAGCAAGGTCATCGCCAGTCGTTGACGCTTCTGCGCATCCTCGCCGTTGGCAAGGAAGATAAGAAGGCTGCTGCAACTGCCGCTCCTGCAAAGGAAGCCGCACCCAAGAAAGCCGCTGCGCCCAAAAAGGCTGCAGCCCCTAAGGAAGCTTGAGCGGCATCGCTCTGACGTAGGAGTTTAGACCATGGCACATAAAAAAGCAGGTGGTTCGTCACGCAACGGTCGCGATTCAGCAGGCCGTCGCCTTGGCGTGAAGAAGTTCGGTGGCGAGAGCGTCATCGGCGGTAACATCATTATCCGTCAGCGCGGTACCAAGGTATATCCTGGTGCGGGCGTTGGCCTTGGCAAAGACCACACGTTGTTCGCGCTCGTCGCAGGCCGCGTGCGATTCCATGCTGGCAAACTTGGCCGCAAATATGTGTCGGTCGATATGCCAGCGATGGCCGCAGAATAAACAGGACAACCGATAACCGGGTTGTCCAGACGGATGACCCGGAAATCATGTCAGGTGGTTTCCACCTTTGAACAGGGAGACGGGTCAACCGGTCTCCCTTTCTTTTTGTCTCATTCTCCCTGTTCTCAGCCTCCTGCGGAGGAACTGTAACATGGCTGTCGCTTTGTCATGCAAGGGGCGGCGCAGAACCGGAGAAAGATAATGTTCGCGAGAACGGAAAGATTATTGTTGCGGCCAAGCTGGCCCGAGGATGCCGCCGAATTGCATCAGGCGATTGCCGATGAGGGCATCGTCCGCAACCTTGCGCGTGCACCTTGGCCTTACACCGTCGATGATGCCGTACAATTTGCCACGCAAGCGCATGATCCGCTCTATCCTGCCTTTTTACTAATGCTGCGCACCCATGGTGCCCCGCGCATAATCGGCGCCTGCGGCATTGGAAATGACGACGGCAGCGCCGAATTGGGCTATTGGATAGCACGGCCTTATTGGGGGCTTGGCTTTGCAACCGAGGCCAGTCGCGCCGTGGTCAACATCGCCAAGGCCATTGGTCACAAAAAGCTCACTTCCAGCCACTTCACCGATAATCCCGCGTCGGGCAATGTGCTGCGCAAACTTGGCTTTCAAAATACGGGCGAGACAGCGCTGCGCCACAGCAACGGCCGCGGCGCCGCAATGACATGCGCTTTGTATGAAAAGGCACTAGATGGCGCAGGCACAGAATCCAGCGCCCGACTAAGCCCTCCAGCATTCAGCATGCGTGCGCAAATGGAGCGCCTGCAGGCGGCTTAGTCGACAGAAGTGAGGCGTACTTGGGTTCAAACCTTCTACATTATCTAGAAGGCAACAAGCGCCGTCGCGCCGCTTGAAAATGTGACCGTTGCTTTTCCAGACATGACTATGCAGTCACCCTTGGCAGCGACCTCTCCATCTGTTTCAATATGGCCAGACAATGGCGTAATCCAGATATTCCCTGAATGCGGGAGCGCCGGCACGTCTTCTATGTCACGGACATGCCAAAGTTGAAAATGGGGCCCATCAACTAACTGTGTTCCGAGGCTATCTCGTCCAGGCCGAGCGTCCGTATATGGTGTCGCAGACGATACCGCCACGCCGTCATCCAGATGTAGCTCTCTATCGCGGCCATAGTCATATAGGCGATACGTGATGTCCGCATATTGCTGAACTTCGACAAGCGTTATCCCTGCGCCGATAGCGTGGACAGTACCGGCGGGAATATAAAAATAATCCCCAGCTTTCACGGGTTTCCAGTCCATCAGCCCCTCAATCTCACCTGAAAGCGACGCCGCGTATAATTCTTCGCTACTTAGGGGACGCGTCGTCCCAATTCCAATTACCGCACCCGGCTCTGCGTCGACAACGTACCAACACTCCTCTTTTCCAGAGGGCATACCGCTCGCCTGTGCCTGCGCATCGTTAGGATGCACTTGGATGGAGAGCCTCTCGGACGTAAAGAGCCACTTTACCAAAATCGGCAAAGGCGCTTTGGTTTCGGCGCTATACCAAATTTCACCGACGCGGCGGCCACTCAGAGAGCCAAATTCTGCCGGAATATCGGTTCGCCCCCAAGGTTTTTCAACGAAGTGTTTTGCTAGCTTCATGCAGCAATCAATAGCAGGGCAAACCTTCTTATGCACTGCTAAATCTGCATGAAAGCGTGTGCACAAACAGGTAAATATAGGTAGTTATTAAAATGCTAACCTTCACTCTCCTAAACGTAGAAGACCAATAGATTTTTTGGGGTTTGACAGATCACGCATTATCGGAAATGGCACCTTATAACATCGCTCCCAACAAACGGAAAATTCGTGACTATAACTCCTGTAATATTATCGGGCGGCGGCGGTACCCGGCTTTGGCCATTATCGACGCCGCAAACGCCAAAGCAATTTTTGGCGCTGACCGATAAGCGCACAATGTTTCAGATGACATTATTGCGGGTCATGGACCGTCAACGCTTTGCCGCGCCGATCATCGTCGCAAACGCCGCGCATGCGGGGATTGTCCGTGAACAATTGGCCGAAATCGGTGTAACTGACGCGACCGTCTTGCTTGAACCCTGCGCGCGCAATACGGCGCCGGCGATTGCATTGGCGGCGCTTGCCGTCGGTGTACCTGAATCGGTTATGCTGGTAATGCCAAGCGACCATCTAATCACCGACGACCCGGCATTTCACGCAGCGACCGAGGCACTTTTGCCTCAGGTTCAAGAAGGCTGGCTCGCCACTTATGGGATCAATCCGACTGGCCCCGAGACAGGCTATGGCTATATCCAAATGGGTTCCACCGTTGGTGCAGGCGTTCACGCCGTGCAGCGCTTTGTGGAGAAACCTGACACCGCCCGCGCTACGGCCATGATTGAGGCTGGAGACCATGTGTGGAATGGAGGGATTTTTCTGTTCCGCGCAGATTCATATTTGGGCGCTGTGGAGGCTCATGTGCCGAAAATGGGCACAGCAGTTCGTGACGCTATGTCACGGGCGCAACGCAACGGCAATCAACTAAATCCCGAAGAGAGCAGCTTCGCCGCCTGCCCTGCAGACAGTATCGATTATGCGATTATGGAAAAGGCGGCGAAGGTCGCGGTCGCTCCAGTGAGCATGGGTTGGTCGGACGTCGGCAGCTGGGATGCGTTGCACGATATCGGGGACAAGGACGCCGATGGAAATGTTACGTCCGGCGCCGTTCGGTTGGATAGCAGTCACGGCAACCTTATTCACGCCGACGGTATCCGCGTGTCAGTGCATGGGGTTGATGATTTGCTTATCATTGCGAACGGCAATGAGGTGATGATCCTACCCCGTGGGACGAGCCAGAAGGTCAGAGATTTCGCAGGTGATTTACCGATTGTTAAGACTAAGCCAGCTGCTGGCTAAACATATTGGGTCACATGCCAAATTATTGTAACCACATCCCATGAACAAGGCCACCTATGTTTAACGTCAACGCCTCTCCAGCACCGTCGTCACTGTATCGACTGAAGCTTATGATAGGTGTTATAGCCTTAGGCGTCGCGCTATCATTGCCCACAGCGGCGCATGCTATGGAAGATATTGCTGTGGTCGATTTCCAATTGATCGACAGGCTGATGGCTGCGGATCAAGTGAATACGATGACAGAAAGCCTGTTAACGGCTCCTGAACTTGAGCCCGCGGGCGAGACAGGCAAATATAATTTGAGTGGGCCAATACAGGAGGAACCTCAGTCTCCGAAGGATGCAGACGCCAGGTTCTACACAGGTGCCCCTCCGCGAACCTACGCTTCATTTGGGGAAGATGTGAAGGCAATTAAATGGGAACTTGCAGCGGTGGCAGGCTATTACACCGCAATAAATGCACCCAAGCTGCTAAAAGATCCTCGCTGGCCAAGAACGCAGAAAGAGGGTTGGTTCGGTCACTCTACACAGAATCTTGGCGTCGACAAACTCGCACATGCCTACTCTGCTTATATGATAAGCGAACTGCTCTATGGTCGGATTAAGCGTAAGGTCGGCGATGCGCCCGGTATAGAGCTTACCGCAGGCGCCTTGGCGTCAGGCATAATGTTGTGGTCAGAGGTTTTTGACAGCATTGAACCGAGCGGCGGTTGGTCTTGGGAAGATGTTACATTCAATTCTCTTGGGGCAGGTTTTTCAGTCATGCGCAATTCAGTGCCTGGCTTGGAAGATAAGCTTGATTTTCGTCTCCTGATCGAACCGAACGAGGATATCTACACAGTCAAGGGTAAGGAACATTTTCGACAGCAGCGCTATCTTTTTGCGCTTAAGCTTGCAGGCTTTGAAGTATTCAAGAAGACACCACTAAAATACGCGGAACTCCATCTCGGTTATCGTGCTGACGGCTTTTCAAATGAAGACCGGGCTGCAGGGGTTCCTTCGAAACGCCATGTCTTTGCTGGGGTCGGCATTAATCTTAAAGAATTGCTTTTTAAGGATGCTCGGACCCAAAAAGGTCGAGTAGCTGGTGAGGTTTTTACGTATTTTCAACCGCCATTCATCGGCATTCACCACGACCTAACCGAACGATAGAGTGTAGGCATTTCGTTGATACCGGTAGCTGTGCAAAACACGCCAGCGATAAATGCGACACTGTGCTATTTCTAGGTGAAGGTAGGCGGCCGGCCATTGTGATGCACCGAGGCTTCCAGCCCTACACGTCACCCTTCAGCGGCATTTGCCGCGCAACGCTCTTGGATATGTCCTTAAATTGGCGTAGCATTAAAAAACTATCGGGGGGTAGCGAAGAATATGGCAACTGTGGCATCCAAGATTATTGCATTTAAAGACGTTGGCATGCCGCGCCGATTAAGTCCGGAGGCGAGCCGCATGGCGGCGCTGGAAGCGGCGCGCGGCCTGTTGCTTGAGGCAGGGCCGCAGGCGGTGACGTTAAAGGCGGTGGCTGGGCAAATCGGTCGGACGCACGCCAATTTGCTGCATCATTTTGGGTCGGCGTGGGGGCTGCAGCGGGCGCTGGCGGCGTATATGGGCGAAAATATCCGCAGCAAGGTGGCTGAAGCCGTCACCCAAATGCGTGGTGGCGCAGTGACACCGGATGAGCTTGCAGATTTAATCTTTGACCAGTTTGACCGCGAGGGTGCGGGCGCGCTTGCGTCGTGGATGTTGCTGTCCGGAAATGAAGACGCGCTCGACCCTATTGTCGAGGCCATTCACAAGCTGGTGGATGAAATTGCCGAAGACGGCCACGCCGATACCTCGCTGCACGAGTTGACATTGGAGATGGTGCTGATGGCGCTGGGTGATGCATTATTGGGCGGGCCACTATCCGCAGCGCTTGGCTTGCCGCGCGAAGCGGGGAGGCAGATTGCGGGCCGAAAGCTGGCGGCCGCATTCAATGAAATGCAGGCGCAGTTGAAGCCCTCAACTTAGGACGCGGCGCCATAATATTGCCGATACCAGTCGGCGAATTTTTGCAGACCCTCGGCCAGCATGACCCTTGGCTTATACCCCGTGAGCGCATGTAGCTTCGACACGTCGGCATAGGTCGCGGTGACGTCGCCCGGTTGCATTGGCCGCATGATCTTCACAGCCTCTCGCCCAATCGCCTTTTCAAGCGTCTCGATCATATCCATCAAGCCCACCGGATGGCTGTCGCCAATGTTGAGGACCCTATGCTCGCCGCGCGCGGGTGGATGGTCGAGTGACCCGATGATGCCGTCGACAATGTCATCAATATAGGTGAAATCGCGCGCCATTTGGCCATTGCCGTAAACCTCAATCGCCTCGCCGCGCAGGATTTTCTGCGTGAAGCTGAAATAGGCCATGTCGGGCCGTCCCCATGGGCCATATACGGTGAAGAAGCGCAAGCCCGTCTGCGGAAAGCCATAAAGTTTGGCATAAGACTGGCTCATTAATTCGCACGCGCGCTTCGTCGCGGCGTAGAGCGACACAGGGTCGTTCGCGGGCTCATCTTCCTTAAAGCCTTCGCCGCTTATTGGCTTGTCGCCATAGACCGAGCTCGACGAGGCGTAGACGAGATGCTCAAAGCCCTCGGCGTGCCGACACGCCTCCATCACCGACAAGTGGCCCGCCAAGTTGGACCGTTCATAGGCGAAGGGGTTCTCGAGGCTGTAGCGGACGCCCGCCTGCGCCGCGAGATGCACGACGCGCACGATGTTGTTGTCGCACACCAGCGCCTTCATCTTGTCGGCATCGGCGATATCGAGGCGTTCAAAGGCGAAGCTGTTTATCCCTGTAAAGGTCGCGAGCCGGGCTTCTTTCAAGGCGGGGTCATAATAATCATTGACGATATCGACGCCAATAACGCGCTCGCCCCGCGCCAATAGTCTGTGCGCGACGGCGTGGCCTATAAACCCTGCGGCGCCTGTTACGAGGATGGGGGCTGGCATCTCAAACAATATCCTCAGCTACAAAAACAAAATCTGTGAGGCCGCATGAGCCTCGTAAAACAGTAGCGGCTAAATCGCCAAATTATCTATCAACCGCGTCTTGCCCATCTTGGCCGCCACCAACAACCGCGCCGGTCTGCCGTCGAAATGTTGCAGCTCGTCTAAGGTCACCGCATCAGCAAGCGCAAAATACTCCACCCGCGCAAATCCGGCGGCGAGGATGTCCGCCGAGGCCTGGGCGAGCGTCTGCGCCACATCATCCCCTGCGCGGATCTGCGCTGCTGCTTGTGCCAACGCAACGGGCAAAGCCAAGGCCGCCGCGCGTTCCTCCGCGGTCAAATAGGCATTGCGCGATGACAAAGCGAGGCCATCGGCGTCGCGCACAATCGGCACGCCCAATATGTCCAAGGCGAAATCAAGGTCGCGGGCCATCTGCCGGATGACCGCCAGTTGTTGGAAATCCTTTTCCCCGAAAAGCGCAACATCGGGCTGCACCTGATTAAACAATTTGGCGACCACCAGCGCAACGCCGTCAAAATGCCCGGGCCGCGCGGCGCCGCAATAGCCTTTGCTTGGGCCAGCGACATGAACTTCGGTTGCAAAGCCCGGCGGATAGACAATGTTCGCATGTGGCGCCCATAAAATGTCTACACCCGCGGCACGCAGCAGATCGGCATCGCGTTCCATCGTGCGCGGATAAGCGTCGAGATCTTCATTCGCTCCAAATTGGGTGGGGTTGACGAAGATCGACACAACCACCGCATCGGCATGTCGCCGCGCCTCTTTGACCAGCGCCATGTGCCCATCATGCAGCGCGCCCATCGTCGGGACCAACGCAACGCGCCGCTTGGCGTCACGCAGCGCCGAAATATGCTGCCGCAATGCGTCAAGCTGATTGATGATTTGCACGTCCACGTCGCCTTGTTTATTGGCCTTTGTTGAACCCGCCTATGCGGGAGGGTGCAGCGACAATTCAAGGCAAATGTCGCCGCGGACAATATTTGGGGCAGATTTGGGGAATTATGGCCAAGGCACATCACATCGTTTTTGCGAATGAAAAGGGCGGGACGGGTAAATCCACCACCGCAATCCATGTCGCCATAGCTCTGGCCTCACGCGGGGCGCGGGTGGCGTGCATCGATTTAGATTCGCGTCAGCGCACCTTGTACCGCTATCTGGAAAACCGGCGCGACACGATGACGCGGCGCAAAATCACTCTGCCGATGCCGGTGTTCGAAGTGTTCGAACATGATTCGCAGGCCACCTTGGAGCGGCAGGTAGAACGATTAGGGGCGGAAAATGATTTCCTTGTGTTCGACACGCCGGGACGCGATGATCCTTATGCGCGCTTTGTCGCGACGCGCGCCAATACATTGGTCACCCCCATCAACGACAGCTTTGTCGACTTTGACCTGATTGGCCAAGTGGACGCCGAAAATTTCAAAGTGCGCAAGCTGAGCTTCTATGCGGAGCTTATCTGGGACGCGCGGAAGGAACGTGCCAAGGCCGATGGCGTAACCATCGACTGGGTCGTGGTCCGCAACCGCCTACACAATATGGAGGCGCGTAATCAGCAGCGCATGACCGATGCATTGACCGAATTGGCCAAGCGGGTCGGCTTTCGTTCCGTGTCCGGCTTGAATGAACGCGTGATTTATCGTGAGCTGTTTCCGTCGGGCCTGACCTTGATTGACAAGGGCCATTTGGGCCAGTTGGCGACCGCACATATTGTCGCGCGACAGGAATTGCGTGAACTGGTCACCGGCCTCGCATTGCCCGAAGTCGGTCAGCTGGCACTGGCATAATGGCCTTTCTGGCGATCTTGGCCGTCCTCGCTCTTGGCTGGGCCGTGTGGAAGGGTAAGCTTCAAAAGCAGCAATTTCTGCCGATTTTAATGGGGCTGTCCGGGGCGTTTCTCGCATCGCGGGGAAACCCAGGGGTAGGTGTCGCCGCAATAGTCATAGCGGCGCTCTGGTATCGCGGCCTAACATTGCGGCTGTTCGGTTCTGGCGCCAAACGCGACAAGAATTCGGATATAGATGATGCCCGTTTTTTGCTAGGCGTGTCGCGTTTCGACAATGCCGAGCGCATTCGCGAACGTCACCGCATATTGATTGCGCAAAACCATCCAGACACGGGCGGCAGCGCCGAACGCGCCGCTTTATTAAATAAAGCGCGCGACCTTTTGTTAGATGACTTGAACAATAAACGGCTTTAACGGCCAAACTCTCTCCCTTATTTACAGGACATTCTATGGCCCATCAGTTCCACCCCACCTCGCTTCGTGAATATGACATTCGCGGCATTATCGGTGAAACCTTGGGGGAGGCTGACGCTTATGCCATTGGCCGGGGGTTCGGCACCTGCCTTGTCCGCGCTGGCGGAAAAAAGGCCGCGGTCGGCTATGACGGGCGGCTAAGCTCGCCAATGCTTGAGGTAGCCTTGGTCAAGGGGCTGAACGATAGCGGCGTCGATGTCGTGCGCATCGGCATGGGGCCAACGCCCATGCTATATTATGCTGAGGCCGTATTGGATGATGTCGATGGCGGCATAGAGATAACCGGCAGTCACAACCCCGCCAATTATAATGGCTTCAAGATGGTCCTTATGGGTAAACCGTTTTTCGGGGCCGATATCCAAAAAATCGGCCGCATGGCGTCGGCGGGGGATTGGGTGGATGGCACGGGCTTTTCGGAACATCTCGATATCCTTGACCAATATGTGGCCCGCGTGGCGCAAGCCGCACCACAAAAGGCATTTCGCATCGGTTGGGATGCGGGTAACGGCGCGGCGGGACCGGCAATTGAAAAGCTGGTCAAGATGTTACCCGGAGAGCATCATCTCTTGTTCACAGAAGTGGATGGCCAATTTCCCAATCATCACCCAGATCCAACCGACCCAGCCAATCTAGTCGATTTACAACGGCTTGTCGCGGAAAAGAAACTCGATTTTGGCGTGGCTTTTGACGGCGATGGGGACCGCATCGGCGCCATTGATGGCGAAGGCCGCGTGATTTGGGGCGATCAATTGCTACAAATCTATGCCGCGGATGTGCTGGGCGAGGTCCCCGGGGCGACGATTATCGCCGATGTAAAAGCATCGCAGGCCCTGTTCGACCGCGTGAGCGCATTGGGCGGTCAGCCCATGATGTGGAAAACCGGCCACAGCCTGATTAAGTCCAAAATGAAGGAAACCGGATCGCCGCTGGCGGGGGAAATGAGCGGACATATTTTCTTCAAGCATGCATATTATGGCTTTGACGACGCGATCTATGCCGCGGTCCGGTTGATGTCGGCATCAGCGAAGCTCGGCAAAAGCGTGACCGAGTTGCGTAGCGAAATGCCGGAGATGATCAACACCCCCGAAATGCGTTTCCAAGTCGACGAGAGCCGCAAATTCGCCGTGATCGACGAAGTGTTGGCACGGTTGTCGACAGACGGCGCGGATGTGAACAACACCGACGGCGCGCGCGTCAACACGCCCGATGGCTGGTGGCTATTGCGCGCATCAAACACGCAAGACGTTCTCGTCGCGCGGGCCGAGGCATCTTCCGAAGAAGGTCTGGAGCGGCTGATGGCGCAAATTGATGCGCAATTGGCGGCATCAGGGCTGGAACGCGGGGAAACTGTCGGGCATTAAGTCCGGCGTGAACTTACCACCCATCATCCTCAATTGGTTCGCCGCGCGCGGATGGCAACCGCGGCGGCATCAGTTGGAGATGCTTGAGGCCGCTGGCGCTGGACAGCATGCCCTGCTGGTGGCCGCGACGGGTGCGGGTAAAACACTGGCCGGGTTTTTGCCGAGCCTCCATGATTTGATTGCCGATCCATCAGACGGCCTGCACACGCTATACATCTCCCCGCTCAAGGCGTTGGCCACCGACGTTCGCCGCAATCTGTTAATCCCGATTGAGGAAATGGGCTTGCCGATCCGCGTTGAGGCGCGGACAGGCGACACGCCGTCGGACCGCAAGGCGCGGCAGCGGGTTAAGCCGCCGCATATATTGTTGACTACACCTGAATCGCTGTCGCTACTCCTCAGCCATGAGGACAGCGTGCACATGTTTGCCACGCTAAAACGCGTCATTGTCGATGAGGTCCACGCCTTCGCCAATGGGAAACGCGGTGATTTGCTCAGTCTGTCGCTCGCGCGATTGCAGACATTGGCGCCCGACATGCAACGTGTTGCCCTGTCTGCGACGGTGGCCGATCCCGATGACTATCGCGCCTGGCTCGCGCCTCATGGCGATATGGATCAGGTGCGCTTGGTCGCGGGGGACGCCGCAGCGGAGCCTGATCTAGAGATCCTGTTGCCAGAGGGCCGCGTTCCATGGGCGGGGCATAGCGGGCAGCATGCGATACCGCAGCTCATCGACGAAATTGGCCGCAACAAAATCACCCTAATTTTCTGCAACACACGTTTCCTCGCCGAATTTATCTTCCAGAAATTATGGGACGCGAATGAAGCGAAATTTCCCATCGGCATTCATCATGGGTCGTTGTCGGTAGAGGCGCGGCGCAAGGTCGAAGGTGCCATGGCCGAGGGCAAATTGCGCGCCTTGGTCTGCACCGCCAGCCTCGATCTGGGTGTCGACTGGGGCAATGTCGACTGCGTCATCCAAATGGGTGCGCCCAAGGGCTCGTCGCGTTTGCTGCAGCGCATTGGCCGGTCCAACCACCGGATGGACGAACCCAGCAAGGCCATTCTCGTTCCTGGTAATCGTTTTGAATATCTGGAGGCTCAAGCCGCCTTTGACGCGGTGGCAGAGGGCGTCCGCGACGGTGAAACCTTCCGCCCAGGCAGCTATGATGTGCTCGCACAGCATGTCATGGGGATCGCCTGCGCCGGACCTTTTGACGAAGGCGAACTGCTAGCCGAGGTGCAATCTGCGCTGCCTTATTCCGCCATCGATGCTGCAACCTTTGCCCGTGTCATCGCCTTTATCGCAACGGGCGGATATGCGTTGAAGGCCTATGACCGCTTCAAGAAATTGGTCAAAAACCCCGATGGCCTATGGCGCCTATCGCACCCGCAATTTGCCGCGCAGCATAGATTTAACGCGGGCATCATCGTCGATGCGCCGATGCTGGAAATCCGGTTCCGCAATGGCCGCAAATTAGGAAAGGTGGAGGAAGCTTTTGCCGCCACCTTAAGCCCCGGCAACTGCTTCACCTTTGCCGGCATGGCGCTTGAGGTCGAATCGATCAAGGACCTCGACCTCATCGTCCGCGCCGCGACGAAGCCCGCAACCAATATCCCAAGCTATATGGGTGCGCGCTTGCCCCTCACCACGCATCTGGCGGGCCGCGTGCGGCAGATGCTGACCGACAGGCCAGGATGGGCGCGCTTTCCCGACGACGTGCGCGAATGGTTGGAGATGCAAGCCTATCGCAGCCAAATGCCAAAGGCAGGACAGTTGCTGGTCGAAACCTTCCCGCACGACAAACGCCATTATATGGTCGCCTATCCATTTGAAGGCTGGAACGCGCACCAGTCGCTGGGCATGCTCATCACGCGGCGGATGGAGAGCCGAGGCCTGATGCCCATGGGCTTTGTCGCGAGCGATTATGCCTTGGGCGTCTGGAGCCTTAAACCCATCACCGATCCGCGCCCCTTATTTTCTGCCGACATATTGGCCGATGAATTTGTTGACTGGGTGGAATCGAGCTTCTTGCTCAAACGCGCCTTTCGCGAAGTGGCGGTGATCAGCGGCCTTGTCGAACGGCAGCATCCCGGCAAGCGCAAGACGGGCAGGCAAGTAACCTTTTCCACCGACCTAATTTACGATGTGCTACGAAAATATGAGCCCGACCATCTGCTGCTGGAGGCGGCATGGGCCGATGCGCGGGCGCGGCTGACTGATGTCGGGCGGCTTGGCGATTTGTTGGACCGCGCCGCCGACACGATGCTGCACGTCGACCTGCAGCGCGTCAGTCCGCTGGCGGTGCCGTTGCTGGTGATGATTGGTCGCGAAAGTGTGGCGCAGGGTTCGGTGGACGATGCTTTGTTGATGGAAGCAGAGACTTTGGCCGGCGTGGCGATGACACCTTAAAAAGAATACTAGCCATCGCGTTGTTGCTGCGCACCAAAGGGCCTTTTTGGGAGCGTAGGAAATTTGAAAAATGCGGCGCTCTTTGGGCGGAGGGGTGTGGAAGGCCTTTCGTTCAAACTTCGACAGAGTTTGTATAAGGGCGTTGCAGCAGAGCACGTACAAGCCCGACGCTATCCTCCAACAAGGTCGTAATGGCTTCCATCATCGGCTCCGGGGAGCCGTGTATGTGGCTCTGGCGAAAAGCCAGAGCCATCGATTCCCGATGCAATTCAAACACCCCATTGAGGCCAAGACATGGGTTTCTGATAAGACCAAAGCGCGCAAGGGCGCTATAGATCATGGCTCTTGAAAAGCGTCCGTTGCCGTCAGTGAATGGGTGTTCGTAAATGACAATCTGAAACAACTTCGCGGCGAGCTTTATCGCCCCGTGGGATTTGGCTGCCTCGAATTGGATCTCGTCTGTCCAGTATTGGGTGGGGCGCTTGGCAAAAACAAACACTGATCCGTCCAGTGCTTGACCAACCATGCGCTTCGTGCGGATACGCTGGCGCGACCCGACTAACAAGCTAGCCACTTCTGCAGCTTGCTCCCCGTCAAAACTCAACCCTGTCAGTTTTCCCCAGCTGCTGACTAGAACAGGTTCCTGCACGGGGCGGTAATAAGCTTTGAACGCCGGCGCATGTCGGCCACCACGTTCTGCCAAAAGAAGAACTTTTTGATCCAGTCCGAAGCAGTCGATTTCGTCGGCAAAGCTCGCACTGAGCGCAGCCAATGCACGCTCAACCGCCGCCATACGCAACGCTAATGCCGATGAAACTACTCGTGTAATTACCTGCTCTCCAGAGCGCCTGTATCTGCTTAATTGTTTATTAATATTATATATTTAATCATCTTTTATTATTTAATTATTAATGAACAACTAAAGAGGGGGGTTTAGTAATGCGTGAACTTTCATTGGCTGAACTGGATGCTGTTTCTGGTGGACGTGCCGGTTGGGATAGTTGTGACTATAATTCTGAAATTGGCATCAACATGCCGATTGAAGATCATGGTGCATATGCAGAGGCGCAAGCTAAAGCGGGATTTATATCGCTCTGGGCTTCTGCCCAAGCTAAGGAGCAGCTAGATAGCTTTGCAAAATCTGTCGGCCTCCCAAATTTCCCCGAACTGCAAAGACAGGCGGCCATACATCAGCAACAGACATGTCAGGTCGACCCAACATTTACCGCCATGATGAGCTCATCTAACTTTACTTCAACGATGAACAATTTGATTTCGCTGTCCAAATCTAGTGGGCATGAATACGCCATAAACTATTATGGCGGCGGAAACTGGTCGGCACCCTATACGAGCAGTGACCCAAATACGGTTATTTTTTCACCCTTAGATTTTTTCAATTTATTCTTTGGATGGGCCGATGTGGCTGTCCATACCCACTTTAATGCTCAGGCGGGTCTAAGTCTGGGAAAAACCGGGGATATTGGAATGGCAAATCGTCAAAATATGCCGGCCATGGCAGTCGACTACACACAGCCCAATGGGACGCAATTTTATTGCTATAATCCTAATCGTGGAAATTAAAGGGGCATTGAAAATGAGACAGTATTTTGTTTTGCTCTGCTCAATCTCGCTTACCATGTCTGGATGCGCAAACCCAGACGATGAAGCGCCGACAGATCTTTACTCCAAAACGCTGTATGACGCGGGAATTAAATTCGAAACCGATCGAAGAAAGGTCTCGAAAGAAAACCTTCTGAGACATACTGAGCCGATCCTGTTCCAACTGAAGGGCCGATCTTGCGTCCTCTTTCACAATCGACCCAATGTAGCAGGAACTACGTCGGTTGTGTGTTTTGATGATGAGACAGGAAAGGTTGCCGAATTTTTCCGACGATAAGGGGCGTCGTGACAGTCGACTATACGCAGCCCAATGGGACGCAATGTTATTGCTATAATCCTATTAGTGGAAATTAAAGGGGCATTGAAAATGAGACAGTATTTTACTTTGCTCTGCTCAATCTCGCTTACCATGTCTGGATGCACAAACCCAGACGACGAAGCGCCGACCGATCTTTACTCAAAGACGCTATATGACGCGGGAATTAAGTTTCAAACTGCTCAGGAAGGGGTCTCGAAAGAAAACCTTCTGAGACATACTGAGCCGATCCTGTTCCAACTGAAGGGCCGATCATGCGTCCTCTTTCACAATCGTCCGAATGCAGCAGGAACTACGTCGGTTGTGTGTTTTGACAATAAAACCGGAAAGGTTGCCGAATTTTTCCGACGATAAGGGGCGTAGCGCGGTTGAGGCGCATGGTATCTGGGTCAAAGGGAACTACGCACATCCGCTTGCAGTTGCGCACCACAATCCGCATAGCCTGCGGCGATGGCACATGAATTCGAATTTGGCGGGCAGGCATTTGAGATAGCTGGCGAGGCGGCCTTATATTGGCGCGCGCACAATGCGTTATTGGTGTCCGACCTGCATCTCGAAAAGGCCAGCGCCTTTGCTTTATATGGGCAAATGCTGCCGCCTTATGACAGCGTATCGACGCTGCAGGATATTGCGGCGTTATGCAGCGCATATCGCCCGGCCAGTATCATATCACTTGGTGACAATTTCCATGACGATGATGGGGAGCAGCGACTAGCGGAAGACGCTGCGGCATTATTGGGTAATTTGGCGCGCGCCGCCGAATGGATTTGGATTACCGGAAACCATGACCGCGCGGTGTCGGGCATCTGGGGGGGAAAGGCATTAGACGAATTGACATTGTCGGGGATCACGCTTCGGCATGAGGCGAAGGCAGGCGACCCCCATCCCGAAATCTCGGGCCATTTTCATCCCAAGTTCCGACAAATACTGCGCGGGCGGATGGTAAAACGGCGTTGCTTTGTAAAAACCCCGCGCAAGATGATCATGCCTGCTTTTGGCGCGCTGACCGGCGGGCTAGATGTGCAAGACGCCGCGATCATAAAGGCGTGCGACCTCTGCGATGGCGAAGGCGTAGAGGCCTTGGTTGCTACACAGAGCGGCTATGCCCGATTTGCCTTAAACGCCGCTGGGGCGTTCGCCAAATAAGGCCGTGCCGACACGGATGTGCGTTGCGCCCAGCATGATGGCGGTTTCAAAATCATCCGACATGCCCATGCTCAATTGCGCCAAACCATGCCGCGCGGACAATTCGGCCAAAAGCGCAAAAAAGGGCGCAGCCTCCAGTTCAGCGGGGGGGATGCACATGAGGCCAGCCACCGGTATGCCTGCGTCCTGCGCAGCCTTCAACAGGTCGGGAAGCTCCGCCACCGAACAGCCGCCCTTTTGCTCTTCCGCACCAATATTGACTTGAATGAAGCAAGGCACCGCGCGCGCCAGTTTCTCCATCGCCTTGCCCAATGCCGTCACGAGCGACAGCCGATCAACCGAATGGATCACATCAAACAAAGCGACTGCCTCTTCGGCCTTGTTGGATTGCAACTGGCCAATGAGATGCAGTTCAACGTCCGGATGCCGTTCCTTCAGCGCGGGCCATTTGCTCGCAGTCTCCTGAACACGATTTTCCCCGAACAGCCTTTGGCCTTCCAAGATGAGCGGTTCAATGTCTTGCGCCGTCCGCGTTTTTGACACGGCGATGAGGTGGATATCCTCCCCCGGGCGTCGCGCCAATTTAGCGGCTGCATGCATCCGCGCGCGGATGGCCGTCAAACGGTCGGCGGGTGTTTCTGGTGTCGCTTCCTGCATAACGCGGCGCTATAGGCAGTTATATGCCGCGAAGCCACCCCTTGCCGAAAATCTGGCTGATGACCGATGCGCGTTTTGGTGATGACCAACTACGCGCTATTCAACAGCTGCCTTCGCGTTCAGGCGTGGTTTTCCGCCATTATCATTTGGCTACTCAACAACGTCGCGCAATGTTCGCTAAAGTGCTGCGGATTTGCCGTCGGCGCGGGCATTTATTGCTGTTGGCGGGTGATGAACGGACCGCTTTACGCTGGCATGCCGACGGATTTCACCAACGCAGCCGCGGCCAAACAGCGTTGCTACACAGCGCACCTGTGCACAATGCGCGCGAAATCGCATCCGTAAAGCGAGGTAATCCTGACCTCTTATTCCTCTCCCCGCTTTTCGACACCAGCAGCCACCCCGGCGCGCGGCCACTTGGTCCCTTGCAGTTTCAACGGCTCGCAAAACTGGGCAAGAGCGCTGACATCATCGCCTTGGGCGGCATGACCCGCCAAAGCGCACAAATGCTCAGCCCACGGATAATCCATGGGTGGGCGGCGATTGATGCTTTCAGGAAAAAAGCCGCTTAGAAGCGGATTTTGGTTCCAACATAAACAGCTTCGCTGTCTTTGCGGTTGTCAGCCAAAGGAATGACACGATCATTCTCGCTAGCGTAACGAACGCCAGCGGTGAAATCGATCTTGCGACTGATGGAGAAGCTACCACCGACATCCAGCTTATAGTCACCCGAAGCGGCGCCTCCGCGCGCAGGCGGGGCCATTTCTTTATTCTGGTCGAGTTTAATATTGGTGCTGAACTTGCTTGGTTTCCGCGGCGATTCATCCAGCCGGAAGCTGCCCTTGCCAACATCGCTCAGCGGGGCCTTTGCGGCGCGTGCACGCATCTTGGGCAACGCGAAATCCTGCCAACCCTTTGAGGCCGTCAAACGATAGTCAACTGCGGCGAGGCGAAGCCCCTTGCCCGCACCGACTTCGCTGGGTGCGATGACATTGCGTATGGATACCGCGCCCGCCGTCAAGCGCGAGTTCGCCCGCGCAGCAACCGTTATCGTGCGGTTGCGGCCTTCACCGGCACTCGCAGGCGTGAATGGGAAACGCGCATTGGATGCAATTTGCGTCGCGGAGAATTTCTGGGCAAGTACACTGTCTCCGCCAGCAGGCGTGAACATAGCAATCCACGAAGGCGCGTCCATTTCTTCAGGACCGGACGCCTTTGCGGCAAAGGCAGGCATGATCATCGGCGAAAGGGCAAACGAAGCCGTTGCCAGCATCACTGCTGCAAAGGTCGCATATTTTCCTTTCTGTACCCGCTTCACGTTCATAGCCTCTTTTCGAGCGATTCTTTTTCGTTACATCAACCTTACGCCTCATTTCAGGGATTCAAAAGAGATGTAACTTCAAAATAATGCCAATAACGCGTTTTGTCCCGAGTTGTTGCATGATGTCCACAATCGGATAGCGCATGGAAACTGACTATAGGATGAATTAGGCGCCATTCAGCCGCCAGAAAGCTTGCTCCCGACACCAAGCCACTATAGAGGTTTCCGATATTCCATTGTTCAAGGACATTTTATGCGCACCACTCGCCTGGCACTCATCGTTGCGACCAGCAGCTTATTAAGCTTAGGCCTGCTTTCCGGCTGCGGAGGCAGGGAGCGCCCAAAGGCAGACCTTGCGGCGAGCCAGGTCACCACTATTGGCGTCAACAGCTATTTATGGCGCGCATCGCTTGACGCCTTGTCCTTCATGCCGTTGGTGCAAACCGATTCCGCAGGCGGCGTCATTGTCACCGATTGGTATGTAAATCCGCAAAGCCCCGGCGAACGGGTAAAGTTAACGATTTCGATTCTCGACCAAGACCTGCGCGCAGACGCCTTGCGCGTGGCCGGTAGCCGCGAAGTATCGCAAAATGGCCAGTGGGTTGCGGCACCATTGCGCGCCGCAACGGTGCAAAAGCTTGAAGCGGTCATCCTCACCAAGGCGCGTGACCTTCGTCGGTCGTCCATCACCGGGTAACTTCTATGTCCAATGTAGAGCGTTTTAACCCGCACGTCGCCGACGCGCGGTGGCAAAATATTTGGGAAGAACGTAGCAGCTTCGTCGCGGATGATAATTCGGCCAAGCCGCGTGCTTATGTCCTGGAGATGTTCCCCTATCCGTCGGGCCGCATCCATATTGGCCATGTCCGCAACTACACAATGGGCGATGTGCTGGCGCGCTACAAGCGGATGACTGGGCATGAGGTGCTGCATCCCATGGGATGGGACGCGTTTGGCATGCCCGCCGAAAATGCGGCAATGGAAAAGAATGTTCACCCGGGCAGTTGGACGCGTGACAATATTGCCAACATGAAGGCGCAACTGAAACGGCTTGGCTTTGCCATTGACTGGACGCGCGAACTCGCCACCTGCGAGCCTGAATATTACGGCCATGAACAGGCGCTATTCCTGAAACTATATGCCGCTGGCTTAGTCTATCGCAAGGAATCTGCGGTGAACTGGGACCCGGTCGACATGACCGTGCTTGCCAATGAACAAGTCATCGACGGCAAAGGCTGGCGCTCCGGCGCGCCCGTCGAGCGCCGCAAGCTGAGCCAATGGTTCCTAAAAATCACCGACTTTGCCGATGAATTGCTGACTGGCCTTGGTTCGCTTGACCAATGGCCAGACAAGGTGCGGTTGATGCAGGAAAACTGGATCGGCAAGTCACAGGGCCTGAAATGCACCTTCCGCTTCCCAGGCGGGGATGGCGGCATCGATGTGTTTACCACGCGGCCTGACACGATGTTCGGTGCAAGCTTTGTCGCCATTGCAGCGGACCACCCCGTCGCGCAAAAACTGGCGGCCAATGCGCCTGACTTGCAGGCATTTATCGAGGAGTGTCGCAAGGGCGGCACAACGGCTGCTGATATCGAAACCGCCGAAAAGCGTGGTTTTAATACTGGTCTAACCGTCGAACATCCTCTGGATGCCAGCTGGCATTTGCCGGTCTATGTCGCCAATTTCGTATTGATGGATTATGGCACGGGCGCGGTCTTTGGCTGCCCCGCCCATGACCAGCGCGACCTTGATTTTGCACGCAAATATGATTTGCCCGTCACCCGCGTCGTTGCCGATGGCGATGTGACGGATAGTGTCTTTGCCGGAGATATTGCCTTCACTGGCCCCGGCACGATTGTGAATTCCCATTGGATGAATGGCATGACCATTGACCAAGCCAAGGCCGATGTCATTGCACGCGCACAGGCCGAGGGCTGGGGTATTGGCCAGACGCAATATCGCCTGCGCGACTGGGGCGTTTCGCGTCAGCGTTATTGGGGCACACCCATTCCCATCATCCATTGTCAGACCTGCGGCGCGGTGCCAGTGCCTGACGATCAGCTGCCGGTCACATTGCCCGAAGATGTCAGTTTCGACATTCCTGGAAACCCCCTGGATCGGCACCCGAGCTGGAGTAAGGTCGATTGCCCAAGCTGCGGGAATCCCGCGCGGCGGGAGACCGACACGCTTGATACCTTTGTTGATTCAAGCTGGTATTTCATTCGCTTCGCCAGCCAGCCGCAGGACAAGCCATTTGATCGCACCGTTGCGGAAAAATGGCTTCCGGTGGATCAATATATTGGCGGTGTCGAACATGCCATTCTGCACTTGCTTTATGCTCGTTTCTGGACGCGCGCATTAAGCCATATTGGCTTGATCGAAGTGAAGGAGCCCTTTGCGTCTTTGTTTACGCAAGGCATGGTGACGCACCAAACCTATCAAGACGCTAAGGGCATTTGGCTCAGCCCCGATCAGGTGCGACGCGAGGGCGACATCTGGACCATCATCGACAGCGGCGCGCCTGCGGTTGCTGGCCGTATCGAGAAGATGTCCAAGTCGAAAAAAAATGTCGTCGATCCCGATGACATTGTTGATCAATATGGTGCCGATGCCGTACGCTGGTTCATGCTGTCCGACAGCCCACCCGAACGCGATCTGGAATGGTCGGAAGCGGGAATTGAAGGCTGCTGGCGCTTTGTTCAGCGTCTGTGGCGCCTGACCTCTCAGGTCAGCGGTGCAGAGGGCGCTGACAAAGCCTTGGATCGCAAAACTCATCAGGTGATTGCTGGCGTCGGCGCGGATATTGAGGCACTTGCTTTCAACAAGGCCGTGGCGAAAATTTACGATCTGGCTAACGCCATTGAGAAGGCCGTGCCTTCGGCTAGCCGCGATACGGCTATCCGCACAATCCTCTTGCTGTCATCGCCTATGGTGCCGCATTTGGCCGAAGAAGCGTGGACACAGCTTGGCGCGGAACTGGGTGGCGGCTTAATCGCCGACGCGGCATGGCCTGTGGTTGATCCGGCCCTGCTGGAAGAGGATGAGGTTACGATCGCCATTCAGATCAGGGGCAAATTACGCGATACGCTGACGGTCGCCAAGGGCTTGCCGCAAGCCGAGATGGAGGCGCTTGCACTCGCCAGCGAAAAGGTTCAGCATGCCATTGACGGCGGCGATATAAAGAAAATCATTGTCGTTCCTAACAGGCTGGTCAACATCGTCTTATGAACCGTTTCTTCGTCCCCGTTATGCTTGCTTTGCTTCTGCCAGCGTGCAGTTTGCAGCCCTTGTATAGCGGCGGATCAAAAGGGGCGGTGGCGCAAACATTGGGAACTATCGCCATCGCGCCAATCGAGGGCAAAAACGGATGGCTTATGCGCAATGCATTAACCGACCGGCTTGGCGCTCAAGAGGGTGGTTCGGCGCAATTCCGCCTGATTGTTGTGCTAGATGACCAAATTGAGGGTTTCGGCGTGCGCGCCGATGATACAGTAACGCGCGAACGCCGGACATTGCGTGCGCGCTACCAACTTGTTTCGGTCGCAACCGGCGAAACTGTGCTGGATACGACCGCCGGATCGGACGCTGGCATAGACGTGGTCAGCTCGGAATATGCGACGATTGCTGGCGAAAACAGCGCACTTGAAAATCTGACGCAAAAGGTCGCGGATCAGATTGTCACTCGGCTTTCCATTTACGCACGCGGCGAATGAGCAGCGCAAAAGAACGTAGCTTTATCAGTGCCATCAGCGCACGCCCTGATATCCGGCTATTTTTCATTTTCGGACAGGATGAATCGGCTGTGGCCGATATTGCTGGACAAATGTCGGCGCAATTGGTGGGCTCAGAACGCGTTGAAATCGACAGTGACAGGATCCGCAACGACCCAGCTTTATTGGTAGATGAGGCATCAGCACTATCGCTGTTCGGCGACAAAAGACATATCCGCCTCAATTTCCGCCGCGAGGAAGGCTTAGCTGCAGTCGAGAATTTGCTGGGCCTTGAAGGCGACATAAGTCCAGTGATAGCAACCGCTGGCAACTTGACCAAGGCGAGCAAATTACGGAAATTGCTGGAGGCGCATCCGCGCGCCATGGCGCATATTTGTTACTTGCCCGAAGAGGGCGACGCCGCAGCAGCAGTCATGGCCTTTGCTGCCACAACAGGGCTAAAAATCGATCGGCCTCTTGCAGCACGTATTGCACGCTACACGGGACAAGATCGCAAATTGGCGCAGGCCGAAATCGAAAAGCTATCCCTATATTATGACGCATCACCGCAGCGTCCCGCCACGGTCGACATAGCTATATTTGAAGCCCTATCGGCGGAAACGGGCGAAGAAAATATCAACGGTCTCGTCCATGTCGTTATGGGTGGTGATTTGCGCGGTACGGGCCGCGAACTTGCCGCAGCGCGCGACTTGGGTGTGGATGCTATTCGCATCATCCGCGCGATGCAGCGCCGCGTAACGATGCTCGCTGCGATGCGGACAAAAGTCGACAATGGCAGCAATCCCGGCGCGGTAGTTAAGGCCACGCGGTCGATATTCTGGAGAGATGCCGACAGCTATGCACAGCAACTTACACGCTGGCCATCTTCGCGGCTTGCTGGCTTGAATAGCCATTTGCTTGAGGTTGAGGCAAAGTTGATGCACGTCCGCGACGGTCTTGCTGTAACGATATTGGAAGAAGAACTCGTCCGCATTGCCCGCGCCGCAGCACGTCGCGGCTGACCACCGTGCACCTTTTGCGGGGATTTGAGAAAAGCGCTCTTGCGCCAGCACCTTGAACCTCTTTGCGCTTGCTCCCACATCATTCAGACGAAAGGGCCTTCTCATGGAAAAAATTATCAAGTCCGATGCGCAGTGGCGCGCAGAATTGGACCCCATCCAATATCATGTCCTGCGTGAAGCAGGCACGGAACGTGCCTTTGCAGGCGCACTCACCGATGAAAAACGCGAAGGCGAATTTCGCTGCGCGGGCTGTGGGACGACCCTATTTGCATCTGACACAAAATTTGACAGCGGTTCAGGTTGGCCAAGCTTTACCGCGCCGGCAGACAATGAGGCTGTTGAAGAGCATCGCGACACATCGCACGGCATGATCCGCATTGAAGTGCGCTGCGCGGCCTGTGAAGGGCATTTGGGGCATGTATTTCCTGATGGACCTGGGCCGACAGGCTTACGTTACTGCATCAACAGCGCCGCGCTTGCATTCGATCCTGAATGATAAGGCGCTTGTAGGTGGTTCCATGACTGGGTAACAGTCGGACCATGGCACGCGCACCCAAGTATTCGAAAGAACGTGGCCCAATGGGAACATGGATATTCCGCATCGTCAAAACAGGCGTCATTGCAGCGTTGCTGGGCGTCATGGTCCTTGGCATTTTTGTCGCCATTGCACGCAGCGAAATTGACAGTTTTGAAGATCTGAAGGCTTCCCCGAACGGCCAGATGATCCGCATACGTGCTGCAGACGGCACTGTCATTCAATCGCTTGGCCCGAGCTTCGGACGTTGGCTGACCATCGACCAACTGCCATCCGAAATGAAGGACGCAATGGTCTCCGTCGAAGATCGTCGATATTATTTGCACCCCGGCGTCGATCCCATTGGCATTACGCGATCCGTGTATGTGCGGACCGTTGACGGTCGCTGGACGCAGGGCGGTTCGACCATCACCCAACAATTGGCGCGCAACATCTATCTGAATAATAACAAAGAGTTTGGCCGGAAAATTCGCGAAGTCATTCTCGCATTAGCTATGGAAACCAAATTTTCAAAGGACCAGATCCTCGAACTCTATTTGAATAAAGTCTATTTCGGTGGCGGCGCTTATGGGGTCGATGCTGCAAGTCGCCGTTTCTTTGACCATGGCGCTGAGGATATCAGCCTGGCCGAAGCCGCGATTATAGCAGGTCTTGTGAAGGCACCCTCACGCTATGCCCCCACTGCCGATGCTAAGGCGGCCTTGGACCGCGCGAAAGTGGTGGTGGAGGTCATGCAAGATGCAGGGATGATTACCGCAGTGCAGGCCGCTAACGTCGATCTGGCGGGAGTGCGCTTGGCTGCCGAAGCACCCCAAGACAGCGTGCGCTACTTCACGGATTGGATTTTGCCGCAGTTGGACAGCCTTATTGAAGAAACTGAAAAGCCCATCGATGTCTGGACAACGCTGGATCTGAATATGCAGCGCGCGGCGTCCTCCGCAATTGCAGCCAATGTCCCCAGCGGTGCCCAAGGCGCTTTGGTGTCGATTGACCGCGACGGTGCAGTAAAGGCAATGGTGGGCGGCACCGATTATATTACAAGCAACTATAATCGCGCAGTTACCGCGGTGCGGCAACCAGGTTCAGCCTGGAAGCTATTCGTTTATCTCGCCGCATTGGAGGCGGGCTACCGTCCTGAAGACATGGTGGAAGACAAGCCCGTCGAAATCGACGGCTGGCAACCTAAAAACAGCAACGGTAATTATGCTGGCGAGATTTCTCTTCGGACCGCTTTTGCATATTCCAAAAATACCATCGCTGCCCAAATCGGACAAGATGTAGGCACCGACAGCATCGCCAATATGGCACGCAGGTTTGGGATCAGCACCCCTGTCAACACGCAGCCGTCTATGGTTCTGGGGACATCGGATGCGCGGGTTATCGATATGACACAGGCGTTCGCGGCGGTCGCGGCCGGCGGGCGCACTGTCACCCCATATGGCATTACAAAGGTCACGACGATTGACGGTGAACTTCTATATACGGCGAAGCCCTCAAGCGCGGTTCAGTTAGTGGATGATTGGGTTGCAGGCGCAATGACCGATTTGTTGCAAAGCGCTGTCGCCACGGGCACCGGGCGAGCTGCAAATATTGGTCGACCCGTCGCGGGCAAAACAGGGACTACGTCAAGCAACAAGGATGGATGGTTCCTGGGCTTCTCCAGCGGCCTTACAACAGGTGTGTGGATGGGTCGCGACGACGCCAGGCGAATTGGCGGTCTTGAAGGCGGCCGCGCGCCTGCACAAGCTTGGGCAGCCTATATGCGCGTCGCCGTGGCTGGACGCCCGGTAGAGAAATTCGCAACGGAGGTGACGTTCCCAGAAGCCCTCGAAGGGGAGGATACACTGCTTGGGGCAGACGAAATGCTGTTGTTCGATGAAAATGGCATGCCGATTGAAGGTGCCCCCCTAACACAAGACCCCGATCTTGATCCGGCGGACGAGCCAGGGCCTGAGCCGCTGGATGATGCATTTATCGACAGAGCTTTGAACGGTCGGCGCGATTAGCAGGCACTACCAGAAAAAGTTCTCAACCATTCGCGAAATTGTTTAGCACCTTAATTAAATTACAGTGCGTGACGGGTCCGGCTTTTCTTGGTTTCAAGATAATAAGCGTTGTGTGGATTGGCGGCGATCTTAAGCGGCAGCCGCTCCGCGACCGTAATGCCCGCTTTTTGTAGGCCGTCCACTTTTTCAGGATTGTTGGTCAACAAACGCACCCGTTCCACACCAAGCAATTCCAGCATCCGCGCCGCGACTGAAAAGTCCCGCGCATCAATGGCGAAGCCCAACCGGGTATTGGCATCGACGGTATCAAATCCCTGATCCTGAAGCGCGTAGGCGCGCAGTTTGTTGATCAAACCAATACCGCGCCCCTCTTGTCGCAAATACAACAATATCCCCCAATTTGCGTCCGAAATCTGTTGCAGCGCTTCATGCAGTTGCGGGCCGCAATCGCATTTCAGGCTACCAAGTACATCGCCTGTCAGACATTCACTGTGCAGCCGGACAACTGGCGGAGTATTATTGCGCGTACCCATCACCAACGCCACATGGTCAGATGCATCCACGGATGTTCGGAATGCTACAATTTCGGCATCAGCATCGGCGGAAACAGGAAGCTTCGCCCGCGCAGCTATACGCAAGGCGCCGCTGTCATCAAAGGCGGCGACATCGTGCGGACTAACACAAACAGCGTTCTCGTCCGCATTCTCCAACACCAAAAACGCAGGAAGCAAACCCGCCAACCGCGCCAGTTCGATAGCTGCCGTAGCTGACGGGCCATCATCTAGCGCCAGCGCCGCAAATGGCCCCTTCATTGGATAGACAAGGTCAAGGCTAGGGTCAGCTATCGCCAAAGCGAGGCGCAGATCTAGATCAGCAGGCGCCTTGATAAGCACTGGATGGTCGCCATCTGCCGCGGCACGCTGGTTGGTTAATTTCAGCGTCGCCGCACGACTTGCCGAGAGCAACATTGCATACGCGCCGGAAACATCCTGCGCGGTTTCGATCGCAAGTACGGTCAGCGCATTGTCCAAATGCTGCACGGTGACCGGCCAACCACGGCGCAAGGCATCAATCGCCACTGCTGCGCGGCGCGAGTCTCCCAACGCTGCGCTCGCCCCAATCAAAAGGTGAATTCCGTGACGATCGGCGCATGGTCGGATGGCTTACCCCATCCACGCACGTGTTTGTGCACTATATGCGCCTTTGCTTTTTCTTTCAGATCGGGGGTAACCCACATATGATCCAGCCTACGTCCACGGTCGGACGTCTCCCAATCCTGCGCACGATAGCTCCACCATGTATATAATTTCTTCGATGGGTCGACAAAGTGACGCGCAACATCCACCCAGTCCGCTGCGGCCTGAATTTCTGCCAGATGTTCGATTTCAATTCGTGTATGGCTGACGACATTGACCAATTGTTTGTGGCTCCAAACATCTTGCTCAAGCGGGGCAACATTGAAATCACCTGTGAGGACTGTTGGTTGTGTGACGTTACGCGACCATTCGGCCATACGTTTTAGAAAGGCCAGCTTCTGTCCGAATTTGGAGTTCACCTCGCTGTCGGGGACTTCGCCCCCTGCAGGAATGTAGACATTGTCGATACGCACGCCCTTGGCAGCGTCGATATTCAACTCTGCGCCGACGTGACGTGCCTCACCATTGGCCTGCCAATCCTCAACCCTGCGGTTGATCAACGGCAGTTTGCTGACGATTGCGACGCCGTGGTGCATGGGCATGCCGTTGACGACGAAATGACGGTAACCCAATTGTCGGAACAATCCTTCCGGAAAAAGGCTGTCGACGACTTTGGTTTCCTGAAGGCATAAAACGTCGGGCGCTTCTTCTTTCAAATAGCGTTCAACAATGTCGATGCGGGCGCGGACCGAGTTTATATTCCACGAGGCGATGCGAATGGTCTGGGACATAAGAAAAGGCACTAGATGCCAGAAGCGTCAGGAGCAAGCCGATGAAGTCATTTCAATCAAAAAAGCAAAGCCCTCATCCCGGGGGCATTGGGGATGAGGGCTAGGCTTGCGTTCGTCACGCGTATGTTAACAGCTATAAAACGTCGCAGGCAACAGGGGAAAAACCACACGAACTTTCAACCGCTAACGAAGTATTTTATAGTAGGCCTTTCCTGTCATTCAGATGAACAACGCGGTCAGACTTTGCAACTTGTCGGCGACTGGCATCAGTTCATCGACTGATTTTACGATTTTTGTCGAACGGGCCGCGGATCTTTCCAGGTGAACGCATTTTTAGCGATGGCGCCGTTATAGCTAATATTGTTGAGTCGAATGGTGGTGCGGTTGTTTTTGGAATCGAGCGCAACCCAACCATTCAACGTCAATCCGCCAGGCGCGCCGGGCTTGTCCACGAATATCATCGTGATGGTGCCATATTCGGGGCGCTTTGGATCGCGCACTTCGACACTGATAATATCTTTAGTCGACGTTGGAATTATCTTGCCAAAGCGCGCGAGATCCTGACCGGGGTCAAGAAGGGCGGCCAGGGGGCTATTACGGATTGGCCAGCGCTGCACTTGCTTAACCTCATAATCCACCATCGTCAGCGCGCGACCGTCCGCTACAATCAATAGGGGCACGTCTTTCTGATACTCAAACCGCACTTGCCCAGGCCGCTTCAACAGCAACTTGCCGGTCAGCGTCCCGCCACTTCTGTCCGTCTGCGTGAAAGTCGCTGACATCGTGCCCACGGCTTTCATATGCATTACCACCCGTGCCATTAGCTCGGACGAAGACTGCGCGAAGCTAGGCGTCGTAGCAACGAGCGCCGCTGGCGCAAACAACAAGGCATATTTTGAAAAAGTCATCTTTGCTTCCTTGGGATGGGCGGCAGTGATCACTATCCAGACTGCCTTGAACCCCGACTTAACGGCTAAACTGGATCGCCATTCCGATCACGCAGCACTTCGCGGCGGCCAATATGGTTAGGCGCGCTGATGAAACCGTCTTCTTCCATCCGATCAATCAACCGCGCCGCGCTGTTGTACCCAATGCGCAATTGACGCTGAATCCAACTTGTCGAGGCCTTTTGGCTTTCGAATACAATCTGGCACGCCTTGCGATATTGCGAATCTTCTTCGCTGTCATCGCCACCCATTCCGCCAAAGTCGAAACCGCCGTCTTCGGGCTCTTCTGTCACGGCCTGAATATATTCTGGCTGTCCTTGACCGCGCCAATGGTCGGCAACGCGACGCACTTCATCGTCGGACACAAAGGGCCCATGAATACGCGACAATCCGCGACCACCTGCCATATAGAGCATGTCGCCCTTACCCAGCAGCTGTTCTGCACCTTGTTCGCCAAGAATAGTCCGGCTGTCGATTTTTGACGTCACATGGAAGGAAATGCGGGTGGGCAAGTTGGCCTTGATGACACCCGTAATAACATCGACCGAAGGACGCTGCGTTGCCATAATCAAGTGAATCCCCGCCGCCCGAGCCTTTTGCGCCAGACGCTGGATCAAAAATTCAACTTCTTTACCTGCTGTCATCATCAAGTCTGCCAACTCATCAACGATGATCACAATCTGCGGCATGGGTTCGTAAGCGAGGCTTTCTTCCTCATATTGCGGTTGGCCAGTCATCGGGTCATAACCGATTTGGACCTTGCGGCCCAATGGCGTACCCTTTGCCTTTGCCCCACGGACCTTTTCATTGAAATTTGCAAGATTACGGACGCCAAGCGAGGACATCATACGGTACCGCTCCTCCATCTGCTCAACTGCCCATTTCAGGGCGCGGATGGCCTTTGCAGGCTCGGTCACCACTGGCGACAGCAGATGGGGAATGTCATCATAGCTGCTCAGTTCAAGCATCTTGGGGTCGATCATGATCATCCGGCACTGGTCAGGCGTCAGGCGATAGAGCAGCGACAAGATCATACAGTTCAGGCCAACTGATTTACCCGATCCGGTTGTTCCTGCGACCAATAGATGGGGCATCGGCGCAAGGTCAGCAATAACGGGATCGCCCGAAATATTCTTACCCAAGATTATTGGCAATGCGCCCTTTTGCTCCACAAAAGCGTCCGAGCCCACCATCTCCTGAAACACAACGGCTTCCCGGTGTGCATTAGGAAGCTCGATGCCCATCACTGTGCGGCCAGGAATAGTAGAGACGCGCGCGGACAGCGCGGACATGTTGCGCGCAATGTCTTCGGCTAACTGAACGACACGGCTTGATTTGATACCCGCCGCTGGTTCCAGTTCGTACATCGTCACGACAGGGCCGGGGCGAACTGCGACAATCTGCCCCTTCACATGGAAGTCATCGAGCACCGATTCCAGCAATCGCGCATTGGCTTCCAGCGCCGCCTTGTCGAGTTTAGGCACTGAAATCGAGGATGGCGGATCAAGCAAGTCAAGCGAGGGCAAAGTAAAGCTGCCAAAGAAGTCGCCTTGCCGCGCACCGGTAGAAAAAGCGGCTTTTTTAGGCGCGAGCGTGCGGTCCTCAATCACCGGCGGCTTGCGTTGATCTGGCTCTACAGCTTTGCGTGGCGGCTTCGGCTCAACAATCTGTGGCGCAGGCAGGTCGTCGCCCGATAAAGCCGCGATCCCAAGATTTGCGTTTCCAAATTTAGGTATAGTTAGTGTCGGGATGCGCAGCAATGGCCGTTCCAGCTGAAGCGACCGGATGACCAATGCTACCCCAGCCGCCAAAGCACCGACTATCAGTGACACCCGAAGCAAGATTCCCAAAATACCCTGAATTTGGTTCACGAGCGCACTGACGCCATTACCCAACATCAACGCAATCAACCCGCCCCATCCAGCAGGGAGCCCTATGTCGCTGCCCTGTTGCCAATAAGCCATGCCAAAACCAATCAACAGCATACCGATCAAGCATAATGTTAGTTGTCGTTTCCATTGTGGCTGCGGGACATCGCGCCACAAACGCCGCGCAAACACCAGCATCAGTGGCAACAAGAATATCGCAGGTACGCCAAGCAGGAAAAGCGCAGCATCTGCAACATAAGCACCGCTTTGGCCCATCCAGTTGTGCTGCACATCGGCCGCTGCGCTGTTATATGCAGCGTCACCTGCGGAATAGCTGAGCACCGCAAGCCCGTAAAACATGGCAAATAGCCCTAACGCTGCCGCGCCAAACAAGGCGCCGCTGCGGATCAGCGACGCACGCATAACCTGGCGCCAATTGGCGAGGTTCGATTTCGGACTGAATTTTGAAATGCGCAAGGCCATGTTACGAATGCCGATATGTATGAAGTCGCAAAGGACCGAATAGCTCCCTTTTCGGCGTCAGCGGACTCCTCGTCAAGTATTAGAGGGCAAAAGGGCGCGTGACTGGCTTTATATAGTCAAAATCCTGCTTTGAATCCGGCGCTTTGTTGCGGCATAGGGACGATATGAAAAACAAGGCAGATGTAATCATCATTGGCGGCGGCCTCATTGGTCTCACACAAGCTCTGGCACTGGCATCGCAAGGCATTACGAGCCATGTCATTGACCGCGCGGACCAGGCTAGCATGCTGGAGGCAGGATTTGATGGGCGCACTTTTGCCATCTCTAGCTCAAGCTATAAATTATTTGAATCGATGGGTCTTGGCGACGCATTGGCCGACAAAGGCTGCCCCATTGAGAAGATTTGGGTGAGCGACGGGTTGAAACCGGGGTCGCTCGATTTCGCGCCAGCGGAAGATGATGGGTTTTTAGGCCAGATGTTTGAAAGCCGTTTTTTGCGCGGCGTGCTTTATAAGGCTGCGAAAGGACATACGGCAATACAGCTACACATGCCTGCCAACATAATCGAAAAATCCCGAGATGCAGGCGCAGTGACCGTGACCCTTGAAGGCGGAAAAGTCTTAACAGCAGACCTGATGATCGTTGCCGAAGGCCGCAAGAGCGAGACCCGCGAAGAGGCTGGGATTCACATCGCCCATTGGCAATATGACCATCATGCTATTGTCGGCGCGATTTATCATGAACAGCCGCACAACAATATTGCCTATGAAATTTTTTACCCCACAGGGCCCTTTGCCGTCCTGCCAATGTTGGATGACGCACAAGGCCGCCACCGTTCCGCGCTTGTCTGGTCCGTAGAGTCCAAGGATGCGGCCGGTTACCTAAAGCTTTCGCAGCGTGGATATGCTGCTGAACTTGAAAAAGGCATGGGCGGACTGTTGGGTAAAGTCGAATTGTCCGCCCCTTTGTCTTCTTACAAATTGGGTTTCCACCATGCGGCGTCGATTAAGGCAGAGCGAATGGTACTGATTGGGGATAGTGCGCACGGCATTCATCCGATTGCGGGGCAAGGGCTGAATTTGGGCTTGCGCGATGTCGCGGCGTTAACTGAGGTGCTGGTGGATGGCATGCGTCTTGGTCTCGGCTTTGGCGATGCGCAGTTGCTGGATCGTTATAGCCGGTGGCGCAGTATCGACACGTTGCTAATCGCAGTTTCAACAGACGGGCTAAACCGTTTGTTTTCCATACCTGGAAAAACCGCATCGGCGGTCCGGCGTTTTGGGATGGCAATGGTCCAGCGCACCGCACCAGCCAAGGCCTTTTTCATGGCCGAGGCACGGGGTGAAAGCGGCGCGCTGCCCAAAATGCTACAAGGTATTCCGGTATAAAATCCGATTAACCCTGCGTTACAGGTACAAGGCGTATTTCGACCCGGCGATTGGCCGAACGGCCTGCGGCATCCAAGTTGCTCGCCTTTGGCTGACTTTCGCCATAACCGCGCGCCGCCAAGCGCGCAGATTGCACACCGCGTGTCGACAAATAATCCGCCACCGCAGATGCACGACGTTCGGACAGTGTTTGATTATAGGCATCTGAACCGGTGGAATCGGTGTGGCCTAACACGTCGACATAGGTTTTCTCATATTGCGTCAATGTTGACGCAAGCTGATCAAGCGTAATGCGGAAGCCAGGGTCAATATTTGCGCTATCAACACCAAAGGTGATTTCCGATGGCATATCGAGAACAAGATTGTCGCCGTCACGGATGACATTAATGCCTGTGCCAGCGGTTTGTTGTCGCAGCTTTCTCTCTTGTTCGTCCATATAATAGCCAACGCCGGCACCCGCCAATGCGCCAATACCGGCGCCCAAAATCTTTTCTGTACGATCGCGGCGGCCGCCTACCAAGTCGCCGAGCAGATATCCGCCTAATGCCCCACCAATGCCGCCAATGGCGGCTTTAGAGATTGTGCGATTCCCAGTTTCGGGATCCGTCACACACGCCGAAAGCGGGAGCATCGCGACAACAAGTCCTATCGTTATAATTTGGCTTTTTTTCATAATGTTCCCTTTCAACTGATGCGTCGCTTAAATCACACCCATTATGAACCTACGATGATTATTTCTGCCAGCTGCGTCATTTCACCATAACGCATTTTTGTGCATTTTGTTGCCAAGCCCCCGTTTTTGGCATTATGGCACAAACGTCCTTATGGAACCTCTAGACCCTTTCCCGTGGCTTGATGCTGCAACGATATTGGCGCTTATCGCCTTAAATGGTGTGTTCGCCATGTCGGAACTCGCCATCGTATCCGCCCGCAATGCGAAGTTGAAAGCCATGGCGGAGGACGGCAAACGCGGCGCATCGGCGGCGCTCCGACTGGGACGCGACCCCGGAAAATTTCTATCCACTGTGCAAATCGGCATAACGCTCATTGGCATAATCGCTGGCGCCTATTCAGGATCTACGCTCGGCGGGCCTGTTGCCGATCGCATTGCCTTATGGGGTGTCGATCGCGAATGGTCCGAAACCTTGGGCTTTGGTATCGTGATCAGCCTTACAACTTATGCATCGCTGGTTGTGGGCGAGTTGGTGCCAAAGCAATTTGCCCTTATCGCGCCTGAGCGAATCGCAGTTATCATGGCTGGGCCTATGGAGCTGCTTGCGCGGATTACCGCCCCTATCGTGTGGACGCTCGACAAATCGAGTGCGATCATCTTTCGCGCAATTGGGCTACGTCGCGACACTCGCGACGCTTTGAGTGCCGAAGAATTGCGCATGGTCTTTGCCGAAGCCACCCATGCTGGCATCATTGAGGAGCATGAGCATAAGGTCATAGCTGGCGTCGTCCGCCTTGCTGACAGGCCTGTGCGTGAAGTTATGACGCCGCGCACCGATGTAGACCGTATTTCCGCCGATGCGTCGGAAGAAGCGGTTCGCGATTCGCTGTTGAATTCGCTTCACACACGGCTGCCTGTGACCGGCGAAGACGGCGACGACATTATTGGTGTCGTCCAATCACGCGACATTGTCGCGGCGCAAATTCGTGGCGAAATGCTCGACATTCGTAGTTTGATGCGCCGGGCAGAGATTATTCCGGATCAGCTGGATGCAATGGACGCGCTCGAGATTTTGCGTACATCCGATGTTCCAATGCTTTTGGTGCATGATGAATATGGCCATTTTGAAGGCATTGTGACGCCGAATGATCTTTTGGCTGCGATTGCTGGCGAATTTGCTTCCGACCAGGCTCAGGGCAGCGCGCCCAATATTGTGACGCTAGATGATGGATCGATGCTGGTATCTGGATCAATGTCTGCCGATGCCATGGCAGAGGCTTTATCCATTGATCTGCCCGAGGACCGCGATTACGCGACGGCGGCAGGACATGTTTTGCATATATTGCGGCATTTGCCATCCGAAGGAGAAGCGTTCACAGACCAAGGCTGGCGCTTTGAAGTTGTCGACATGGATGGGCGCAAAATTGACAAGCTGCGCGTACGACTTGCAGAAAAGGCAATCAGAGAAGACGCAGTTGAGGGCTTGTGATTGCTTAATCGCTTGGTTAGTGCGTTTGTCGACACAGAATAATAAGTCGTTAGCGTCCACAGGATATTGATATGGCCGATTTCTTTCTCCCTAAAAACAGCAAGGTCCAGAAGGGCAATGTTCACGCCGCCAAAACAAGCGGCAAGACCAAAAAGTTCAAGGTCTATCGCTATGATCCCGATAGCGGCGAGAACCCAAGTTACGACACGTTTGAGGTGGATACCGACAATTGCGGTCCAATGGTGCTAGACGCCCTGATCAAAATGAAGGGCGAACAGGATCCGTCGCTGACCTTCCGTCGTTCATGCCGCGAAGGCATTTGCGGCTCTTGCTCCATGAACATCGACGGCAAAAACGGCCTTGCGTGCACAACCGCGATTGAAGATTGCAAAAGCGAGGTCACCATCACCCCGTTACCGCATATGGAAGTCATTAAGGATCTTGTTCCAGACTTCACGCATTTTTATGCCCAATATGCGTCCATCAAGCCATGGCTGCAAACAGTAACGCCCGAGCCATCAGGTAAAGAACGCCTGCAATCGCCAGAAGATCGTGCCAAGCTTGACGGTCTGTATGAATGCATCTTGTGCGCATGTTGTTCGACAAGCTGCCCTTCTTATTGGTGGAACAGCGACAAGTTTTTAGGGCCTGCCATCTTGCTTCAAGCCTATCGTTGGTTGGCCGACAGCCGAGATGAAATGACTGGTGAGCGCCTCGACGAGTTGGAAGATCCATTCCGTCTGTATCGCTGCCACACAATCATGAACTGTGCGAACGCCTGCCCCAAGGGCCTCAACCCGGCAAAGGCCATTGCTGAAACGAAAAAGATGGTTGCTGAACGCCACCTGTAAGCGTTGTAATTCGTCTTAAGGCTCTGATCGGTTAGGATTGCCGTTGGATACACCCGCTTTTGACAGCAGCCCTGACCCAGATAATCCAGGCTGGCTGAACTGGCAGATGACCGATGCCAGCCGTTACAACGGCACGGTGCTGGGCAAAATGCTGGTCCGCAGCGAGGGCGATAACAAGGCGCGCTTGCGCATGTATCCCGAACACCGGCACAGCAATTTACGCAACGCGGTGCATGGCGGGGTCACTCTGGGCTTTATCGACGTCGCGATGTTCGGCGCGTCCCGCATGTTCGGCCTGATTGAGGCTGGCGCGGCGGTCACGTTAGACCTGTCCGTGCAATTTATCGGCGCTGGCGTCATCGGCGAACCACTTGAAGCAGAAGTTGAGCTCCTCAAGGAAACTGGCCGCCTGTTGTTCATGCGTGGCATTGTGATGCAGGGTGAATCGCGCGTTGCTGCATTTTCGGGAACGATTCGAAAACCAACGAAAAAATGATGTCGGGATCGGTTCTGGATCGTCACGCTGCGCTTGTCCAAGCCGGTGAACTCAGGCCAGATGGCGATCAGTTCAGTGCGGTGGGCGCCCTTGCTAAAGTGCAGGCTGAACTCGAAGCTGTACCGGCACGTGTAAACACAATTTGGAGGCTCTTAGGACGCAAGCCAGAACCGGCGCGGGGACTTTATTTATGGGGCGGTGTCGGGCGTGGAAAATCCATGCTGATGGATCTGTTTTTCGACAGTGTGCAAATCCAGCTTAAACGCCGCGCACATTTCCATGAATTCATGATCGACATTCATGCGCGGCTAAAGGCCGAGCGCGTGAAGGAAAAAGGCGACCCCATCCCACCCATCGTTGCGGCGCTGGCCGACGAAGCGCGGTTGCTGTGCTTTGATGAAATGGTGGTAAACAATATGGCCGACGCAGCGATTATGTCACGGCTCTTTTCTGGCCTAATTGCAGCTGGCGTTACCGTTGTGACCACGTCAAACCGCCATCCAGATGACCTATATAAGGATGGCCTGAATCGGCAATTGTTTCTGCCCTTCATCGATTTGGTGAAAGAAAGCTTGGACATCATCGCGCTTGATGGCCCAACCGATTACCGACGTGATCGATTGGGAAGCGCTAAAGTCTGGCTCGTGCCTAACGGTCCTAAGGCAACGACGGATTTATCAAAAACCTTTTTCCGGATGACCGATTATCCGCCCGAAGACCGCGGCCATGTGCCAGCCGTAGAGCTGGACGTTGGCGGAGGACGCATGTTGCATGTGCCCAAGGCGCTAAAAGGCGTGGCCGTATTTTCGTTTAAGCGCTTATGTGCAGAAGCGCGTGGCGCCGCGGATTATCTTGCCATCGCGCGGCGTTTCCATACCGTCATCATGGTCGGGATTCCCGTTTTGGGACCCCATAATCGAAATGAAGCCGCGCGCTTTGTGACGTTGGTCGATGCCTTGTACCAATATCGTGTAAAGTTTCTGGCTAGCGCTGATGCGGAACCGGACCGTCTATACACGCAAGGTGACGGACGGTTTGAATTTGACCGCACCGTATCCCGTTTGATGGAAATGCAGTCTGAAGATTATCTGGCGGAAGGGCATGGCCCGCGTTAGCATGGCGCAAAAGGGAGAGAGAGATGGCACGGAAGACATTTTTATTTGCTGGTTTATTGGCTCTAACCACGACGGCAAATGCGCAGGCACCGAACTCTAAGCATGCTGCCGAACGCGATCTGTTTGCAAAGATTGTAGAAATTCCAACGGTAGAGGGGCAACCCACAGAATTTAAAAAGCTGACCAGCCTGTTAACGTCAGAATTTCGCAAAGCTGGAATCACCAACGTCGTCGTCAAGGATCATGATAATACCCAGACATTAATCGCGCGTTGGCCCGCAGCCAAGCCCTCGGGGAAAAAGCCCATATTGCTGATGGCGCATATGGACGTCGTTGCGGCCAAGGCAAGCGATTGGAAATATCCGCCGTTCCAGTTCCGCGAAGAAGGTGGCTATTATCTGGGTCGCGGTGCAAATGATAATAAGGCCGCGCTGACGGGGATTGTCCTTGCTCTGCAATATTTACGCGCAGAAAAGTTTGCGCCGACCCGCGATATCATCGTGCTGTTTACCGGTGACGAAGAAACTATGGGCAATGGCGCGCGGCGCGCGGCGAGTGAATGGCGCGACCTGATTGACGCCGAATATGCATTGAATGGCGATGCTGGTGGCGGCTCGGTATTTCCCGACGGGCGGGTCGAAGGCTTCGGTATTCAGATTGCCGAGAAAACCTATGCTGATTTTCGCCTGACGGCTATTAATCGTGGCGGACACAGCAGTGTGCCGCGCCCCGACAATGCGATATATGCGCTTGCCAACGCATTGACAGCGGTTGAACGACACCGTTTCCCCGCGATGATAAACGACGCCACACGTGCTAGCTATTCTGTGCTATCAAAAGGCGATAGCGGCCAATATGGAGAGCTTCTGCGCCGATTTCTAGCCGACCCGCAGGACCGTGAAACCGCAGACCTGTTGGAGACCATGGACCCCGGCGGTACGCGCACACGCTGTGTTGCAACCATGCTTTCCGGCGGGCACGCGCCGAACGCTTTACCACAAAAAGCCGAAGCCAATGTCAACTGCCGTATTTTTCCGGGTGTGAAGATTGAAGACATTCGCCAGCAATTGCAGACCCTATCGGGACCTGATGTCGCCGTTTCCGCGGTAGAAGGGTCACAAACCCCCGAAACCGCACCATCCCCAATGCGTGACGACATACTGCAGGCCTATCAAGCCGCGGTGGGCACGCGTTTCCCCAATGCTCCCATTCTACCGTTTCAGTCTGCAGGCGCTACCGATGGCGCGTTTTTACGCGCCGCTGGCATTCCCGTTTATGGTTTTGGCGGCTTATGGGGCATAGTTGGTCAACGAGAAGGCGCGCACGGTTTAGATGAGCGCGTTTGGGCCGAAGGTTTTCACGGCCAAATACCCATTTGGATGGAGATGTTGCGCAGGGTGGCTCGCGACTAAGATTGCATCATCTTTACCTGGTTTCGGTATGACGCAAAAACGTTATTTGTGATACTGAAACAAGTTAAAGATGGGGAATGCGGCAATTTATTCTCATTCTTAATGCTATTGCGAACTGTTATCATAAAAACCCTGCGCTTTGGTTCTTTATTGGGTTGTTATCCACAGAGATTCGGCGTAACGCCGCCTTAATTCCGCTATAAAGCCCTAAGGGAAGGACAGTTTTTCATGGCTCGCAAGAAAATTGCACTCATCGGCGCCGGTAACATCGGTGGTACTCTCGCCCATCTCGCAGCGTTAAAGGGGCTTGGTGACATCGTCCTTTTCGACGTGGTTGAAGGCATTCCCCAAGGCAAGGCGCTGGATCTGTCGCAATGCGGCCCTGTTGAAGGTTTTGACGCCACAATCACTGGCACCAATGATTATGCCGACATAGCTGGCGCCGGTGTAATCATCGTCACCGCCGGCGTCGCACGCAAGCCCGGCATGAGCCGCGATGATTTACTGGGCATCAATCTGAAGGTGATGAAGGCAGTCGGTGAAGGCATTGCAGCCAACGCGCCAAACGCTTTTGTCATCTGCATCACCAACCCACTGGACGCGATGGTTTGGGCGTTGCGCGAGTTTTCAGGCCTTCCGCACAATATGGTGGTTGGCATGGCGGGCGTTCTGGACTCCGCGCGCTTCAGCCATTTTCTTGCGGATGAATTCAACGTGTCGGTAAAAGACGTGACCAGCTTTGTGCTGGGCGGCCATGGCGACACGATGGTTCCCGTCATTCAATATTCAACGGTTTCAGGTATTCCTGTGCCTGACCTGATCGCGATGGGCATGTCCACCCAGGAGCGCATCGACGCCATCGTCCAGCGTACGCGCAGCGGGGGGGGCGAAATCGTCGCATTGCTGAAAACGGGCTCTGCTTATTACGCACCCGCCACCAGCGGTATCGCGATGGCCGAGGCCTATTTGTACGACCAAAAACGCGTCCTTCCGGCGGCGGTCCATTTGACTGGCCAATATGGCGTCGACAATCTGTATGTCGGTGTTCCAGTGATAATCGGCGCAGGTGGCGTTGAAAAGGTCGTCGAAATCACACTTGATGACGAAGCCAAATCCAACCTCGCCGTCAGCGTAGATGCGGTGAAGGAACTGCTGGTGGCTTGTAAAGCCATCGACCCATCGCTGAACTAAGCGATTCCCAAAGATTTCAGGAGACGTTTGTGAGCATCCTTATCAACAAAAACACCAAGGTCATCACGCAAGGTATGACGGGTGCCACTGGCACATTCCATACGGAGCAGGCGCTGGCCTATGGCACGCAGATGGTTGGTGGCGTCACCCCCGGTAAGGGCGGAACGACGCATATCGGCTTGCCGATGTTCGATACAGTTCTTGAGGCGAAAGAAGTCACAGGCGCAGATGCGTCGGTTGTGTATGTACCGCCACCCTTTGCGGCAGACTCAATTCTTGAAGCGATCGACGCAGAAATTCCTTTGATCGTCTGTATCACTGAGGGCATTCCGGTACTCGACATGGTCAAGGTAAAGCGCGCGCTTTCAGGTTCTAAATCGCGCCTTATCGGTCCAAACTGCCCCGGCGTTCTGACGCCGAACGAATGCAAAATCGGCATCATGCCAGGCAGCATTTTTTCTGCAGGATCGGTGGGCGTTGTGTCGCGCTCAGGCACATTGACCTATGAAGCAGTGTTTCAGACAACCGCAGAAGGCCTTGGCCAAACGACTGCAGTCGGCATTGGCGGCGACCCGGTTAACGGCACTAACTTCATCGACTGCCTTGAGCTTTTCCTTGCAGACGATGCGACCAAGTCAATCATCATGATTGGTGAAATCGGCGGCAGCGCAGAGGAAGAAGCGGCACAGTTCCTGATCGACGAAGCCAAAAAGGGCCGTAAAAAGCCAATGGCTGGTTTCATCGCGGGGCGCACCGCCCCTCCTGGTCGCCGCATGGGCCATGCGGGCGCGATCGTATCGGGCGGCAAAGGCGACGCCGAGAGCAAGATTGCAGCAATGGAGGCCGCGGGCATCCGCGTGTCGCCATCGCCATCTCTGCTTGGCAAAACATTGGTTGAGGTTTTGAAGGGTTAAGCGGTGACCCCTCGCCGATACGGGGAGGGAAGCCATGCGCAGCATAAGGATGGGGCACCCGCCAAATAGCGACAGCTTGAAAGCGCGTGCCTTTCCGCCAGTTCTGCGGACTGCCACCTTCTCTATGTGGGAAGGATTTGGAGAAGAAAAATGGGCTTAGAAAACCAGGATTTCGAAGTAGAGCGCGGCCCCAGCTGGGAACGTGCCAACTGGCCATTGTCAGCAACTGACGACTTAACGGCATCGCTCGACCCCACGCAAATGGCGGTCGAAGTGAAGGCTGCGGCCAAGGCTGCGGGCAAACCCATGGCAGAGGCCGACGCCGTTGCTGCGGCAAGCGATTCTATTCGCGCAATGATGTTGGTGCGTACATATCGTGTGCGCGGGCATCTCGCCGCCAATCTCGATCCGCTTGGCTTGTCGAAGCAAGACATTCCTGCCGACCTGACGCCTGAATATCATGGCTTTTCCGGCGCAGACCTCGACAAGCGTGTATATGTTGGCGGCACGCTTGGGCTTGAGTGGACCACCGTGCGCGAGCTCGTAGATACGCTGCGCGCAAATTATTGCGGGCCGGTAGGTCTTGAATATATGCATATTTCCGACGTGGAAGAGCGCCGGTTTCTCCAAGAAAGGATGGAAGGCAAGGATGCCGCCATCCAGTTTACGCCTGAGGGCAAGAAGGCGATACTCGGCAAGGTTATCGAAGCTGAGCAATATGAGAAGTTCCTTGGCCGCAAATATGTAGGCACAAAGCGTTTTGGGCTTGATGGCGGCGAGTCGATGATCCCAGCGTTGGAAGCTGTTATCAAATATGGTGGCCAACTTGGCGTGCGTGAAATCGTCTATGGCATGCCGCATCGTGGCCGTTTGAACGTGCTCGCCAATGTGATGGCCAAACCCTATCGCATCATCTTCCACGAATTCTCCGGCGGCAGCGCCAATCCCGATGATGTTGGTGGCTCAGGCGATGTGAAATACCACCTTGGCACCAGCACCGACCGTGAATTTGACGGTATCAAAGTGCATATGAGCCTTGTGCCGAACCCGTCGCATCTTGAGGCCGTAAACCCCGTTGTCTTAGGCAAGGTGCGCGCCAACCAGACGGCCCGCGACGATTTGGGCAAGCATGAGCAAGTGTTGCCCGTACTGCTCCACGGTGATGCCGCCTTTGCTGGCCAGGGCATTGTGTGGGAATGCCTCGGCTTCTCGGGCATTCGTGGATATAATACTGGTGGTTGTCTGCACTTCATCGTCAATAACCAGGTCGGTTTTACTACTAGCCCACAATATGCGCGATCATCGCCTTATCCGTCAGACGTAGCCAAAGGTGTCCAGGCGCCTATTTTCCACGTCAATGGCGATGATCCCGAAGCGGTGACATTCGCATGTAAGATTGCGATTGAATTCCGCCAGACCTTCCACCGCGACATCGTGATCGACATGTGGTGCTATCGTCGCTTTGGCCACAATGAGGGTGACGAACCCGGCTTTACGCAGCCATTGATGTACAAAGTCATCAAAAATCATCCGGCCGTAAGTGCTCTTTACGCACAACGTCTTCAAGCCGAAGGCGTCATCGACGCCAATTGGGCCAATGAACATGCGATGCGCTTTGTCCAAGCGCTGGAGCAGGAGTTTGCGAGCGCAGCAGACTATAAAGCGAACGCCGCTGATTGGTTTGGTGGCCGTTGGTCAGGCCTGTCGAAGCCCGCTGATCCAGAAACTGCGCGACGCAACGTCCCAACTGGTATTACGCGCAAATTGTTCGACAGCCTTGGTCGCACGCTGACGACTGTACCCGAGGGCCACAACATCCATCCGACATTAAGCCGCGTACTTGATGCCAAGAAGACCATGTTCAGTTCTGGGGAAAGTTTCGACTGGGCAACCGGCGAAGCGCTCGCTTTTGGTTCGCTGCTTTCGGAAGGCTATGGCGTGCGTTTGTCGGGCCAAGATTCAGGCCGCGGCACTTTTAGCCAGCGGCATGGCGTCTGGGTCGATCAAACGACAGAAGAAAAATATGTGCCGCTATCCACTTTGCCACATGGGCGTTTTGAAATCTTAGACAGCCCCTTGTCCGAATTTGGCGTGTTGGGCTTTGAATATGGCTATGCTGGTGCAGAGCCGAAAACATTGGTCCTTTGGGAAGCGCAATTTGGCGATTTCGTGAACGGCGCACAAACTATGATTGACCAGTTCATTGCGTCAGGTGAAGCCAAATGGCTGCGCGCCAATGGCCTCGTAATGCTGTTGCCGCATGGCTATGAGGGCCAAGGGCCGGAGCATAGCTCGGCGCGGTTAGAGCGCTTCCTGCAATTATGTGCGGAGGACAATATCCAGGTCGCCAATTGCACGACGCCGGCTAACTATTTCCACTTGCTGCGCCGGCAAATGGCACGACCATTCCGCAAACCGCTTATTGTCATGACGCCAAAGTCGCTTTTGCGTCATAAGCTTGCGGTTTCTAAGGCTGAAGATTTCCAAGGCGAAAGCCACTTTATGCGGATACTGTCCGACATGAATGCACCTGCCGACAAGGATGTGAAGCGCCTGATATTATGCTCCGGAAAGGTCGCCTACGACCTGATGGAAGCCCGCGACGCATCAGGCGACAAAAATACCAGCATTGTGCGTATTGAGCAACTGTATCCGTTCCCGTCAGAACCGTTGATTGTTCGCCTGAAGCGTATGACCAATTTGGAAGAACTGGTTTGGGCGCAGGAAGAACCGCGCAACGCCGGAAGCTGGTCATTCGTTGATCCTTATTTGGAAGAATGTCTCGCCGAAGCCAATGTTGGCCCCACCCGCGCCCGTTACGCCGGACGCAGAGCCGCAGCCGCGACGGCGACCGGCCTTGCCAAGCGCCATCAGGCCGAACAAGCCGCCCTGGTCGCTGAAGCGTTAGGTCATAATGTCCGCGAAGAAATCCGTCGCCAGCGTTCAGGTGGCAAAAAACCAATCACCCCTCCATCCGCGTGAGGATTAGATTATGAGCACTGAAGTTAAAGTCCCCGTATTGGGCGAGTCCATCACCGAAGCGACCCTTGGTCAATGGTTGAAGAAACCAGGCGAAGCCGTGGCTATCGATGAACCGATTGCTAGCCTTGAAACTGATAAGGTTGCGGTCGAAGTGCCGTCGCCCGTTGCAGGTATCATGGGTGCCTATGCCGTCGAAGAAGGCGCAACCGTCAATGTTGGCGCAGTCATCGGATCAATCGATGCCGGAACCGGCGCGTCTAGTCCAGCAGTAGCGCCCGTTGTTGCGGCAGCAGCCGTTGCGCCAGTCGTTGCAACCACCGCAGCGCCAGCACCTGCCGCCGAGGCTGAAAACAGCGACCTGCCGCTGTCGCCCGCCGTGCGCCGCCTTGTGCTGGAACTTGGCATTGACCCAAGCAAGATCAAGGGCACTGGTAAGGACGGTCGCCTCACGAAGGAAGATGTCGTTGCGGCCGCTAAGGGTGCACCTGCGCCATCTGCCGACGCACCCGTTGCGGCTACGCCAACAACACAAGCAACTGGCGCACGTCAGGAAGAGCGCGTAAAGATGACACGCCTGCGCCAAACCATCGCCAAGCGCCTGAAGTCTGCGCAGGACACAGCCGCATTGCTGACGACGTTCAACGATGTCGACATGTCAGCGGTTATAGAAGCGCGGGCGACCTACAAAGATCTGTTTGAAAAGAAGCATGGAGTCCGCTTGGGCTTTATGGGCTTTTTCACCAAAGCCGTAGCCTTGGCCGCGCGCGATGTGCCAGCGGTTAATGCGAAGATTGAAGGCGATGAAATCGTCTATCACAATTATCTCGATGTATCCGTCGCAGTCAGCGCACCCAACGGCCTTGTGGTACCTGTCGTACGCAATGCAGACGCCATGAGCTTCGCGCAAATCGAAAAGACCATTGGTGATTTTGGCGCAAAGGCGAAGGCCGGTACTTTGACGATGGATGACATGTCCGGCGGTACGTTCACCATTTCAAATGGCGGCGTTTTCGGCAGCCTGATGTCAACCCCGATCATCAACCCCCCACAATCAGCAGTGCTTGGTCTTCACCGTATTGAAGATCGAGCTGTTGTGCGCGACGGACAAGTTGTGGTGCGCCCGATGATGTATTTGGCGCTAAGCTATGACCACCGCCTCATCGATGGTCGCGAAGCCGTTACCTTCCTCAAGATCGTCAAAGAGGCGATCGAAGACCCGACCCGGTTGCTAATCGACCTTTAAGGAGCCTGAGCCATGGCAGAACATGATTACGACCTGATCGTTATTGGCGCGGGTCCAGGTGGCTATGTTGCCGCAATCCGCGCTGCCCAATTGGGGCTGAAGACCGCATGCGTAGAAAGCCGCGAAACATTGGGCGGCACATGCCTGAATGTCGGATGCATTCCGTCCAAGGCCTTGCTGCATGCGTCCGAAATTTTTCATGAGGCGCAATCGGGTTCGCTGGCGAAATTCGGTATCGATTTTTCGGGCGTATCGCTCAACCTTGACCAAATGCATGCCGAAAAGGCAAAGGCTGTTGGTGAGCTAACTGGCGGAATTGAGTTCCTGTTCAAGAAGAACAAGGTCGATTGGCTGAAAGGTCGCGCGGCCTTTACTTCAGCCAACAGCGTCGATGTTGCTGGCAAAAGTTACACCGCAAAGAATATCATGATTGCGACCGGATCGTCCGTCACGCCGTTGCCCGGCGTCGAGATTGACCAGAAAGTTATCGTCGATTCCACCGGCGCGCTTGCCTTGCCAAAAGTGCCAAAGCATTTGGTGGTGATTGGCGGCGGGGTCATTGGCCTTGAGCTTGGCAGCGTATGGTTGCGGCTTGGTGCACAAGTGACTGTAGTCGAATATCTTGATCAGATTTTGCCGGGCATGGATGGCGAAGTCCGCAAGGAAGCGGCCAAGATTTTCAAGAAGCAAGGCTTCAACATCCGCACAGGAACGAAAGTCACTGGCGTGACCGTTAAGGGCGCCTCAGCAAAACTAACCGTGGAGCCAGCGGCGGGCGGCGCCAGTGAAACGATCGATGCAGATTGCGTTCTTGTTGCTATTGGTCGCCGCGCCAATACCGATGGTCTTGCTCTGGATAAGGCGGGGCTTACCGTCAACGCGCGTGGCCAGATTGAGATCGGTCATGATTTCCAGACAAATGTGCCCGGTATTTATGCTGTGGGTGATGTCTGCCCTGGACCGATGCTTGCACACAAGGCTGAGGATGAAGGGATTGCTGCTGCAGAATTTGTCGCCGGTCTCACCGGAATCGTCAATCATGACGTCATACCAGGTGTGGTTTATACTTATCCTGAAATCGCGAGCGTTGGCTTAACCGAAGAGGAAGCCAAAGAAAAAGCGGCGGCTTCGGGCGGAGAGATTAAGGTCGGAAAATTCCCAATGATGGCGAACAGCCGGGCCAAGACTAACCGCGACACCGACGGCTTTGTGAAGGTAATTGCCGACGCAAAAACCGACCGTGTCCTTGGGGTGCACATCATTGCGTCGATTGCTGGTAGCATGATCGCAGAAGCGTGCACTGCGATGGAATTTGGCGCAACGTCAGAAGACATTGCTTATACCTGCCACGCGCACCCGACGCATGCCGAGGCATTGAAAGAAGCGGCCATGGCGGTGACGGGCAAGCCGATCCATATGTAATGATCACACAAGCCGTCCAGATTGCACCCGCCATGATTTCTTGGCTGGATCTATTTGGGATTGCTGTCTTTGCGGCATCTGGTGCGCTGGCGGCAGCGCGGCAGCAGCAGACATTGGTAACATTTTCCTTTTTTGCCGTAATCACCGGCGTGGGGGGCGGTACAGTGCGTGACCTGTTAATCGGCGCGCCAGTGTTTTGGATTCAAGACTGGCGCTTTGCCGCCACCTGCCTTGTCACCGCAGCGCTTGTATGGGTCACTCCGCGCAATGTGTGGAACGCCCGTGCACTCGACTGGTTTGATGCGGTAGGTATCGCCATTTACGCCGTTTTTGGTACATGGAAATCGCTTACACTTGGTGTGCCTTTATTGCCGGCCATGATGATGGGCGTCATGACAGCTTGTGTCGGCGGGATCATCCGCGATGTCTTGGCAGGTGAGCCTTCCATTCTACTGAAGCCCGAAATTTATGTGACTGCAGCGGCCCTTGCTTCGGGCCTTTTTGGTCTATTGATATATCTCAGTATACCGGTGCTCATCGCCGCTGCAATGAGCGCGCTGGCAGGCTTTGCCTTACGCGCAATGGCCATTTGGAAGGGTTGGGGCATCCCCGCCTATCGCGGATGATAGCGCACGTGGCTTGCAAATAGCCGGTTGAGATTGGCGATCTTCGGTTTATCCCATTGGACAATATAGGGATGGCGTGGATTCTTCGCCATGAAGTCCTGATGATAGGTTTCGGCAGGAAAGAAACTAAATGGTTCGAGCTTTGTAACAATAGGCCTTTTCCAATAAGCAGCTTTATCCAATTGCGCGATATAGGCGCTAGCTGCATTTCGCTGCGCCACATTGGCGGGAAAAATGGCTGTGCGATATTGCAAGCCTCGGTCGGGTCCTTGGCGATTCAATTGCGTGGGATCATGCGCCACAGAAAAGAATATATGGAGCAAATCATTATAGCTAACGCGCGTCGGATCATAATGAATGCGGACGGATTCCGCGTGCTTCGTCTGCCCGGCACTGACAAGACCATAATAAGCGGTCGCCTTGGTGTCGCCTGAATAGCCGGATTCAACGCGGGTCACACCCTTCACACGCTCAAACACTGCCTCAATGCCCCAAAAGCAGCCACCTGCAAATACAGCGACCTGTCGTGTTTTTGGTTCGACAATGCGGGCGGCAGGTGCAGCTATACGCAGACCTTCATTAGCATGTGCGTTGCCAATTGGCGTTGCAACGTCGGGCCCACATGCCGTGACAAGGCCAAACAGCAGAACGACATTCAGCGCGCGAATTAAGCGTTTAGTAGCGCTGTGCCGACTTTCCATGGTGGGCTTAGGTTAGAGCGGCGCAGGCTGCTTGAATACGCAGGCACGCTTCCTTTAAAATGTCCGCTGATGTGGCATAAGAAATCCGGAAACCTGGCGACAGACCAAAAGCTCCGCCATGCACCGCCGCAACACGATATTCATCGAGGAAATAATCGATGAGATCAGCGTCGGTTTGAATAATTTTACCTTGCGGTGTTTTCTTGCCCATCACGCCAGTCGCATCAGGATAGACATAGAAGGCACCTTGAGGTGTCGGACATCTCAGCCCCGGCGCATCGTTCAGCATCGCCACAACAAGGTCCCTACGCTCGCGGAAGGCCTTGTTGCGTTCGCGCAAGAAATCTTGCGGACCGTTGAGCGCCGCTAGCACAGCATATTGGCTGATCGAGCACGGGTTGCTGGTTGATTGCGACTGCAAGTCAGCCATGGCCTTAATGAGCCACGTCGGGCCCCCTGCATAACCAATCCGCCAACCGGTCATTGCATAGGATTTGGAAGCACCATTCATCGTCAGCGTACGGTCATACAGGTCTGGGCAGACTTGCAGCATCGTCGCAAACGGCTTGGGCGCATACCAGATATGCTCATACATATCATCCGACAGCAGAAGGACATGCGGGTGTTTCAGAAGCACTTCTCCCAGCGCTTTGAGTTCCTCCGCATCATAAGCTGCACCTGTTGGGTTGGAAGGTGAGTTCAAGATGAGCCAACGCGTCTTTGGTGTAATTGCAGCATCAAGCTGCTCCGGCGTTATCTTATAATCTTGCGCGGCAGTAGCCATTATAATGACGGGTGTGCCGCCTGCAAATTGTACAATGTCGGGATAGCTTACCCAATAAGGCGCAGGGATGATAACCTCATCGCCCACGTCGATCGTCGCAACAAGTGCGTTGAATAAGGTGTGCTTACCGCCCGAATTGACAGTGATCTGCTTCGGCGAATAATCAATATTGTTATCGCGCTTGAACTTGGCGATGATGGCCTGTTTGAGCGGCGCGATACCGTCGACGGCAGTGTATTTTGTCATCCCGTCGCGGATTGCCTGAATGGCCGCATCTTTGACGAAGTCCGGCGTATCGAAATCCGGTTCCCCGGCAGATAGTCCGATAACGTCAATCCCCTGCGATTTCAGATCAATCACCCGGCCGGACATGGCGAGCGTCGCAGAAGGAGCAATCCGCCCGAGGGCAGCCGACAAACGGTCAATCATCATCTTACTTTCGCGGAGTTGTTGAACAGAAATTGCGTGTCTGCCCCTAATGGCTCATCAAAAATTACGCAACCCTGTTGGCCCGTATCAAGCCCCGCAGGCTGTTGCCGACCCAAAATCCACCAGACAAATCCTCTATCTTCAGATCCGCTTCTTCCGCTTTGCCCGCCTCAATCAGTTCGCGCCGCATTATAGAAGGTAACAACCCGGTTTTCAGTCGCGGGGTTAACAACTTGCCATCGCGCTCGACAAACAATGCGGTGATACTGCCTTCGGTAAGAAAGCCATCAGTGCCAACAAACACCACCTCATCGCAATCGGGCCGTGATCTACGCGCGTCATCGTAAAAAGCACGATCAGAAATTTTATGTCGTAATCGGAAATCAGTGGCATCGACGGGTAACGGAACGACACCAACCCGCCATTCGGTCACATCTTCCAAAGGCTGAATCTCAACGGCATGCGCGCCATGTCGCGACGTCATCAAGCGTATTTTGGAAAGACGATCGAGGTTGCATATGCTTGCACGGACAAGGTTACACAGTTCGTACCGGTCAAATTCGAAGCCAAAGGCGCCGGCACTGGATGCCATCCGGTCAAGATGATGCTCCAAACGCAAAACACCGTTCGCGGGTTCAAACCGCATTGTTTCGATAAGGTCAAAACCGCGATTTCCTATTTTTGCGAAATCCCCTTTGGCCAAACATTCGATCCATTCATCTGCTTCCGTGGAGTCCGCAACGACGCCAGATCCTAAGCCGAGCGACATGGATTGCGTCGTTTCACACACCGTAAATGTACGAATAGCAACGTTGAATGCCGCGTCGCCATTGGCATCTATCCGACCGATGGAGCCGCAATATATGCCGCGTGGCGCGGCCTCTACCTCTTCGACCACTTGCATGGCGCGAATTTTTGGAGCGCCAGTAATGGAGCCACAGGGAAACAACGCCTGTATAACATCAACGGCATTTGCCCCGTCGTTTAGCAAGCCAGTGACCGTAGAAGTCATCTGGTGCACGGTGGGATAGCTTTCGATATGGAAAAGTTCCGGCACCTGTACGCTTCCCGTAGCGCAGACGCGCGATAAGTCATTTCGCAACAGATCTACGATCATTAAATTTTCGGCTCGTTGCTTCGGATCCGTACGCAAATGCGCGGCAGCTTCCGCATCCGCCGCCGGATCGGCCAGCCGCGGCGCTGTACCCTTCATAGGTTTGGTCGTGATCCTTCGGTCTTTCAGCGCGAAAAACAGCTCTGGAGAGAAAGACAGATAATGTGTCTGTCCAGTCCAGATCACACCGCCATATCCAGCACGCGCACGCGTTCTCAGTGCTGCGTATAGTGCCAGCGGATCTCCGGCATAATCGGCGGTCAACGGGAATGTCAGATTGGCCTGATAGATGTCCCCGGCACGGATATATTCCTGCACTGTGGCAAAGGCCCGGCTATAGTCGGCACGCGATATGCTCGGACGCAGCTCAGACAGCCAAACACCCGCAGGATCGGGCAACACTGACGCCACGGCACCTGCAGATATAATACTGAAATCTTTAAATAATCCAAACCATGCCAACAATCCGGATGGCGTGGGCGTCAAGCCAGGCAAGAGATGCGCGCCTGCCTCATAGCCGAAAAATCCGGCCGCATGCAGGCCGTCTTGCCGCGCCTGCCGAAGCGAAACCAAGAGCGCGCTTAGCGCATCACCATCATGGGCTGTCAGAACTTCGACCGGATTTATATAAAGCCGTGCAGGCGATGCACCGTTCGTCCGCGCATCATCGAGCAGGACAAAAGGCCCCTCTAGAGGGATCATCGGGTTTTGACTGGAGCGGGTGAGGGGAACCGAACCCCCGTATTCAGCTTGGGAAGCTGCTGCTCTGCCATTGAGCTACACCCGCGCAATATTGGCCAATTTATCCTGTCGGATAGGATTTTGCCAATGCCCAAAATCCTAGCCTTTCAAGCGTTCAGCATGCCAAGTAAGATGCTCGCCCATGAAGGTTGAGATGAAGTAATAGCTGTGGTCATATCCTGGCTGCATGCGGATGGTTGCTGGCTGACCAACCGCAGCGCACTGCTCAGTCAGCAAATGCGTCTTGAGCTGTGCCTCTAGGAAATTGTCGTCACCACCTTGGTCGACCAAAAGGTCAGGCAAGCGGGCCCCGTCAGCAATCAAAGCAACGCTGTCATATGCGCGCCACTGAGCCCGATCTTGCCCGATATAACCGCCCAACGCCTTTTCACCCCAAGGGCAATTCAGCGGTGACACAATCGGCGAAAACGCGGATGTCGAACGAAACCGCCCTGGGTTTCGCAAGCTGATGGTCAACGCGCCATGCCCACCCATTGAATGCCCCATGATCGCTTGTCGTTGCATATCGGCGGGGAAATGGGCTGAAATGATAGCAGGAAGTTCATTTTCGATATAGTCGCGCATGCGGTAATGCTGGTCAAATGGCGCTTGTGTAGCATCCACGTAAAAGCCCGCGCCAAGACCGAAATCATAAGCGGCTTCCGCGTCGTCGGGAACACCCTCACCACGCGGGCTGGTGTCGGGGGCAATAAAGATCAAACCGAGTTCCGCACATGCACGGCGAAATTCGCCCTTTTCGGTCACATTGGCATGGGTGCATGTCAGGCCCGACAGAAACCAGACGATCGGCAACACCGCGCCCTTTTCATGGGGCGGTACATAAACCGAAAAGGTCATGTCGGTGCCGGTGACGGCCGAAGCGTGGCGATACACACCTTGAACACCGCCAAATGCAACGTTGGTGGACACAGTTTCTATGGTCATACAGACTCCAATATCGGGATAGATTTAATCAGGGGTGGATGACGCCAAAAGGTCAGCGCCCGAACAAGGTCATCGGGGGCCAGCCCAACGGTCGCATTGTTACGCAGCGGGTGGCAATTGATAAGCTCCGCATCCATCAAGCTTTCATCAAGCACGAACCGCACGACGCCCGCGGTATCATTGATCGCGGCAAAGGCGGTAACCGAACCCGGCGTGATGCCCAGCAGCTGTTCCATATCCTCGGCTTTACCAAAACTAACACGGCCGCATCCTACGGCAGCCGGCAACGCCTTTAGATCAACACGTGCTTCGGCCGGAACGGTTACCAGATAATAGTCCCCTGCCTTGTCCTTCAGGAACAGGTTCTTGGTATGCGCCCCAGGAATGGCATCATTATGGGCAGCACTCTCGGCCACGGTAAACACGGCGGGATGTTCGTAGACTGTATAGGCGACGCCGAGCGCAGCAAAGTCATTATAAAGCTGCGCTTCGGCATCGGTCATGGAAAATACCGTATCAGTCAGTGATGCGGTGCAAAGCGCACAGCTTGTTGCCATCGGGGTCACGCAAATAAGCGAGATACATTTTCATGCCGCCGCCTTCGCGAATACCAGGCGCATCTTCAATCGCTTCACCGCCATTATCAACGCCGGCCTGATGCCACGCATTGGCTTGATCGGGCGTCATAGCAAAACCAATGGTGCAACCATTGCCATGTGTGGCCGGATTGCCATCGATTGGCGTCGTTACAATGAACAGCGACCCATTATGCATATAGATTAAGCGCCCTTTAGGATCTTGCATGCCGGGCTTACCGCCCATGGCAACAAAGGTCGCATCGTAGAATTTCTTTGAACGGGCAATGTCATTGCTGCCGACCATCATGTGACTAAACATATTCGTTTCTCCCTTGAGTCAAATACCACAATTGACAAGGGCTTTTCCATTAACCGCGCGGGTGCGCAAGTCTAGATTCCTGCATACCATTCATAATCACCGACATCTTCCCAATAACCGCCCTTACCGCCATGGAATTTGGACAAATCATCGGTCGCTTCGATCCGCATGACATATTTCGCCTGCTTATATCCCAATTGTCGTTCGACCCGCAGCCGGACGGGCGCGCCATATTTTACCGGCAAGGTTTCTCCATTCATGCCCCATGCCAATATAGTCTGCGGATGAAAGGCGTCGATTAGGTCAATCGATTCATAATAAGGGCGCGCGCCGTAATTGTCGGCGCAGTGAAAGACGATATATTTGGCGCGCGGGGACAATTGGGCTTGTTGCAGCAACAGGCGCAGCGGCGTGCCTTGCCATTGAGCAATCGCGCTCCACCCCTCCACACAATCATGTCGCGTGATTTGGGTGCGCGCAGGCATCGCCCGCAGCCCGTCTAATCCAATGTCCATGGGATTGGCGACCATGCCATCAATGCGCAACCGCCAGTTGGCGAAGTTGGTTTGAAGATGTGCCAAATATTCCGTCGACGTCCCCGTCAGCGAACCATTGGTTTTGAAGATGGGCGAGATGTCCGACAGCGCAAATTCGGGTGCCAGCGTTGCACGGTCCGCTAAGCTACGGTGGGTGAGCTGATTGAGCCTCTCCGCGCCGCGCAATGCGGACCGAAAAGTCGCATTTTCATTCATGGCATCGCAACCGCCAAGGATCAGCGCGCCACTGCCCAAAGTGGCGCCGCGCAAAAGTTCACGGCGTCGAAGCAATTTGCGACCGTCGGTCATGCCAAGTCCCCCGCTGCTTCGGGTTTCGATTTTGTCACATGCCGCCCCGTAACCATCGACCTTATGCCGTTAATAGGCCCTGATAGCAGCACCATGATCAGGTGCACGATTACGAACAGGGTCAATAAGGCGGCAGCAATAAAATGCAGCGACCGCGCCGACTGCCGCCCGCCAAATATATCCAGCAACCACGGCCAAGCTGCGTTCATCGCCGGAGACATGGTGATGCCGGTCAGAATCAACAGCGGTAATAATAGGAATATCACCCCTATATAACTGAATTTTTGCAATATATTATAATGACTTAATCCATTATCATCGCCAAAACGAAGCTGCGCATGGTTTTTGATGGCGCGCCAGAGTGCGCGCGGGCTCCATTCCGCACGGCGCACGTGCAAATCCTTACGGATGTGGCCGTTAACAAGCGAAATGAGCATGAAGGCCGTTAAGCCAAACGCGAAAAACCAAGCAAAGGCAAAATGCCAACGCCGCGCGGCGGCCAAATCATACCCTGTGGGTATGGTCGCCCATCCAGGGAAAGCGACGCGGCGCACATTCTCTTTCGCATCCAAAGACAGCCCCAATACACCCGTTGTTTCAACAGAGGTGTTTCCGATTCTTACAAAACCCGTGGTGCGCGTGTCGTCAATTTGCAGCCATGCATAATCTTCGCGTGAACCAAAATCGCCCCAATATAGCTGTGGATGGGCGTTGAAAATCATGAGGCCGCTCATCAGCAATATCGTCGCGACGCAAGCATTCAGCCAGTGCCAGATTCGCGTGGATAGACGGTGCCGCTTCGCCGCGCCCTGCTTCATGTCCTGCCTTGCATCCATTCATCTTTCCCACGCAAAGCCTGTGCGACTATCGAAGGGCTAAAATTTCTCGCCTGTAAGCCGCTGACAGAGCATGTCCAATTGGTCCAGACTGCCATATTCGAATGTCACTTCGCCGGCGCCCGTCGCATTTTTTTGCGCTATTCGGACCTTCAGCCCCAAAAGATCGCCAAGATGTGTCTCTACGGCGCGGATGTCGGCATTTTCGGGCACATTTGCCCCAGAGGCTTTGCGATTTTTGGCTTTTGGTGCGCGCTCCTGCTGCACAAGCGCTTCGGTCGCCCGCACAGAAAGACCGTTTTTAATGACCAGCATCGCAAGCTCGACGGCATTTTCACTGCCCAGTAACGCCCGCGCATGCCCCATGCTGAGCTTTTCCTCGGTTACAAGATCACGCAGCGTCGGCGGCAAATCCAGCAAGCGCATCATATTTGCGACATGGCTCCGCGACTTGTGCACCAGATCAGCCAATTCAGCCGCGCTGTGTCCAAACAGTTCCGTTAGTTTTTTATAAGCCTCTGCCTCTTCAATCGGGTTCAGATCCTGCCGCTGGATATTTTCAAGCAGGGCAATCTCAACCGTTTCCGTATCGTCAAAATTTCGAACAATCGCAGGCAAATCGTGCAACTGCGCGCGCTGCGCTGCCCGCCAGCGGCGCTCACCAGCAACAATTTGATATCCGCCTTGGTGGGGCCGCACGACTATAGGCTGAATAATGCCGTGCCGCGCAATGCTGGCCGCCAGCTCATCCAGCTTTTCATCCGAAAAATGCCGTCGGGGCTGACTGGGGTTAGGACGAATGTCGATAACCGACAAAGTGGTCACGCCTTGGCCGCGCGCATCGCGATCTGCGGCAGAATTTCCAGAAACATTGTCGCCCCGCAGGGCTTCGCCCAACAAGGCATCCAGGCCTCGGCCAAGACCCATCTTCTTCTTCAAGGGCGACTTTTCGGACGAATTATCATTGCTCACGCTGCTAACTCCCGGACCGGCAGGCGGCCGATCAATTCTCGTGCTAGTTTCATATAGGCTTCGGATCCCGCGCAGCGATGGTCATAGACCAACGCAGGAAGGCCATGGCTGGGGGCTTCTGACAAGCGCACATTGCGCGGAATAACGGTCTCAAACACCAAATCACCCAAGCAACTGCGCACATCATCAGCCACTTGTTCGGTCAACCGGTTGCGCTTGTCATACATGGTAAGCGCGACGCCCAAGATGGACAATGCCGGATTAAATCGCCCTTTGATACGCTCGACCGTCTGTAGCAGCTGGCTCAGCCCCTCAAGCGCGAAAAATTCGCATTGGAGCGGCACGAGAAGCGATTCCACGGCGACCAAAGCATTGACTGTGGTCAGGCCAAGCGACGGAGGGCAGTCAATAAGACAAATGTCCCAATGCGCGTCAGATTTGTCAAAGGCAGCCTTCAGTCGTCCCGTGCGATCTTCATATTCAACGAGCTCGATATCAGCGCCGGACAAATCAACCGTCGCTGGAACTATATCAAGGTTCGGAATCAGCGTGGGAATGGCGGCATCTTCCAAAGAAACATCGCCCAGCAACAAATCATAGCTGCTGTGCACCCGCTGTGCCTGTTGAAGACCAAGGCCAGTCGAAGCATTGCCTTGGGGGTCAAGGTCGACCAACACACAGCGCCAGCCGCTTGCCGCAAATGCGGTGGCAAGATTGATGGCGGTGGTTGTTTTTCCGACACCACCTTTCTGATTAGCTACCGCTATTCGGATCATTCCTCTTGCCCCTGTGTTTCAACGATGGTGCGATTCTTGCGTTTCCCCAATAATGTACCCACCAGAATACCCGCCTCTTGGTCTGTTACACTGTCCATGACCTGAAAATTTCCGTCCCACAGCGCCTGCGCGCCTTCCCACTCCGCCTTTGCATTACGCCCCTTTGGCAATAGCCACAAAGTGTTATTTGCGGCGAAGCGCGCGGCAAGATCAAACAATTTTGGCAAAGGCGCAAAGGCGCGGGCGCTAATGACCGAAAAAGGCGCAGTTTCAAGGCGTTCCAATGTCACGCCTGCGACCTTTACCCGATGCGTCAGGTCCAGCATTTCGACAGCTCTTTGCAGATAGTCGATTCTGCGTGCGCGCGATTCCACTAAAGTCACATGGTGATTGGTCAGCAATGCAATGACCAACCCTGGAAAGCCAGCGCCTGATCCCAAATCGAGCCAATTACTCGGCGGTGCAGACGTATCGGTAAATAGCAGCAACTGCGCACTATCGACGATGTGGCGCGACCATATATGATCTAAGGTTGAGGCCGATATCAAATTCTGGCTTTCGGCCTCCCGCTTTAAAAATGCCGCAAATGTATCGAGGGCGTCCAATGTTTCACGTGAAACATGCAGCTGGGCCTGCAGCCACGCAATCGCTTCGCTCTCGGTCATGCCGCCTCCGCTACAGCCATTTTGGCACGCTTGGCGTGCACGAGAATGGCGGCAAGAGCAGCGGGCGTAATGCCCCTGATCCGCGATGCAGCAGCCAAGTTTTCAGGCCGCGATGCCTCTAGCCGCTCCACCATTTCGTGCGACAATCCGGATATGGCCCGATAATCCATCATTGCCGACAATTGAATTTGTTCATTGGCGGCCATGTCATTAATCTCGGCTTCTTGCCGTGCCAAATAAGGCGCATAGCGGCCGTCTTGTTCCAACTCCATGATCAGGTCTAATGGCCAAGCGGCGTCATCCAATTCCAACAATTGCGCAATCGATACCTGCGGAAAGCGCAACCAGTCGAACAACGACATTTTGCCAGCGTCTTGCTTCACAGAAATACCCTGTTTGATCAGGACATCGGCGCTCACGCTTTTCTGCAGCCTGTTTTGAAGTTCGCTTTGCTGTCTAAGCCGATCTTGGAAATGGCGCGCGCGTTCATCGCCTACCGCACCCACCGAAATGGCCAGTGGTGTAAGCCGTGACCCAGCATTGTCAGAGCGCAAGCGTAGGCGATACTCCGCCCGCGCCGTCAACATACGATAGGGCTCGGTCACGCCTTGCAGCGTCAGATCATCAATCATCACCGCGATATAGCTGTTGGTTCGGTCGATAGGCGGCATGGGCTGTGCCAAAATCTTCGACGCTGCCCCCATTCCGGCGACTAAGCCTTGCGCAGCGGCCTCTTCATAGCCTGTGGTGCCGTTAATCTGCCCTGCGCAATATAATCCCTCAATTCCGCGCACCGCGAGACTGGAATCCAAGCAGCGTGGGTCGATATAGTCATATTCCACCGCATAGCCTGGCACGACAATCTCGCATTGCGCGAGGCCAGTCATCGATCGGACCATCGCCGCCTGAATATCCGTTGGCAGTGACGTGGAAATGCCATTGGGGTATATTAAATGGGTGTCGAGGCCTTCGGGCTCCAGAAACACCTGATGCCCTTCGCGATCTCCAAAGCGGAAAATTTTGTCTTCAATCGACGGGCAATAACGCGGCCCCCTGCCCTCAATATCGCCACCAAAAAGTGGCGAGCGATCCAGGCCTGACCGGATGATATCGTGCGTTTGGGCATTGGTGCGCGACATCGCACAGAATAATTGGGGCACCGACCGACGCGGACGCATGGAGGACATTGTCCAGTCGTCTTCATCGGAGGGCTGCATCTCCAACTGCGACCAATCAATCGTGCGCCCATCGAGCCGTGGCGGCGTCCCAGTTTTTAGTCGGGCAATGGGAAGGTCTGCGCCGCGCAATTGCTGTGACAGCGCCATGGCGGACGCCTCGCCTACACGGCCACCTTCGAGCCGCTCTTCACCGCGGAATAACTTACCGCCGAGAAAGGTTCCGGTGGCTAGAACAACAGCGGCGGATGTGACGATAGTATCATCACCCAAAACTAAACCCGCTACGCGCGTTGGCGCCGTGGGCAGAAAATGCAGAGCGGCTGCCTCGCCCTCTATGATGTGCAAATTTGCCAAGCCCGCAAGTTGCGATTGAATCGACGCCTTGAACAATTTGCGGTCCGCTTGAATACGCGGCCCCTGCACGGCTGCACCTTTTGATGCATTGAGCATGCGATAATGCACGGCAGCATCATCGGCCGCGCGCCCAATCAGGCCATCAAAGGCATCAACCTCTCGCACCAAATGCCCTTTGCCCAAGCCACCAATGGCTGGGTTGCAGGACATCGCACCGATCATGGATTTGTCAAAGCTGACTAAAGCGACACGCAAACCCATGCGCCCAGCAACCGCTGCTGCCTCTGTGCCCGCGTGGCCACCACCCACAACAATGATGTCGAAATCGGTCGTCATGCGTCGCGCATATACCAACTATGTCCGATGGTCAAAAAAGACTACCGTTCTGTTTCACGTGAAACAGGCTATTTTCCCACGCAGAATTTTCCGAAGACAGTGTCGAGCAGATCTTCGGTATGCGCGCGACCCGTTAAGGAATCGAGTGCGCGCCGGGTCTGCCGGAGGTTTTCTGCAATGATCAACCAGTCGGTGGACTCACTGCATGCCGCAAGCGCATTTGCAGCATCGGCCAAAAATGTCCTTTGCCGGGCATTGATGGCAAACTGATCCGGCGGCGGCAGAAGCGTCTTGGCGCGTGCTGCCACAAGCTGGAGAAGCGCGCTAATGCCCGTGCCTGTCTGGGCGGACACCGAAAGTGCGCTCGGCGACTTCGCCGTGTAATCCGGAATATCATTTTTTGATGATATTTCAATAATTTGACTGTGATTCGGGCCGGTATTTTCCGGACCAAGCCACAACAATATGTCTGCCTGTTGCATCGCGGCATGGCTTCGATCGATGCCGATGCGTTCGATGGCGTCATCACTATCATCGCGCAGCCCGGCCGTATCCGTAAACAGCAACGCAACCCCTTCAACCGCCACGGGTACCTCAATCATATCGCGCGTCGTTCCGGCAATGTCGGAGACAATGGCCGCCTCCCGCCCCACCAGCGCATTTAACAAGGTCGATTTCCCGCTATTCGGTGGGCCAGCCAAGACGACGCGTATCCCATCCTTTAACTTTTCTGCAGGTGGACGGGCCAATAACTGTGCTATTTTTTGCTGTAATTGCGCACAACCATCTGAAATTAAGATGTTATTTTGAGATTCGACATCGCCTTCATCCGAAAAATCCAACTCCGCTTCGGTGAGCGCAGACAATCTGAGCACCTCTTGTCGATATTCTTCAACCGCCGCGCTGAATGCCCCGCCAAACATCTGGGTTGCGGCGCGGCGTTGCCATTCGGTCTCCGCTGACAGCAGATCCGCCAAGCCTTCCGCTTCGTTCAAATCCATTCGCCCATTGGCGAAGGCACGGCGGGTAAATTCGCCAGCTTCCGCACGCCGAACTCCTGGAAAATGCTCAATCGCATTTTCAACAGCGCGCACCACGGCGCGACCGCCATGAAGATGGAGCTCAACCAAATTTTCGCCCGTTGCCGTATCTGGACCGGGAAAGACAAGAACCAGCGCCTGATCCAATATTTCCTGCGTCTCTGGCGAACGTAGGCTGCACAGCGAAGCCCTTCGCGGTGTTGGAAGGCGTCCGGACAAACCGCGCAATATATCAAATGCCGCAGGCCCACTGATACGCATGATGGCGATGGCAGCGGGCGGCGCGCCGCTGGACAGCGCGAAAATCGTGTCAGCAGACGTCATCACAAAGCTATTTTTTGTCGTTCTTGTTCAGGCCAGACATGGCCGCCTTGGCACCACTTTCGATCAATTGCTGGAATAATTGCAGACCCATTTGCCCCATGGGTGCGATCTGTTTTCCAAGCTCTTGCAATTGGTCAATGCCGCCAGCTCCATTCATAAGGTTGGTGACTTTTTCAACATAAGCCTCATTCGCTTTTGTGACATCGGGCAATCCGAGCAGCGCCCGCGCTTCTTCGGGGGAACAATCGATTTCAATGTTCAACTTCATGGGCCACGCCCTCCTATTTGCCAATGACGTCACTATATAGGCTAAGTCGAATCACGCAATTGCGGAGAATATCCGCCAAGGAGTAGATATGGGTGACTATGTGAAGATTGATGCACTTAACGAGGACGCGCTATTTCCCGCTTATGTCGCTGCGCCTTCGGAAAATGCGCGTGCCGCGATTATCGTCATTCCGGAGATATTTGGGGTAAATGCAGGCATTCGGCAAAAGTGCGACCTGCTGGCGGCGGCGGGGTATCTGGCGGTTGCGCCAGACATCTTCTGGCGCTTTGCGCCTGGGGTAGAATTGAACCCCGATGTTGAGGCGGAGCTTCAGGAAGCATTTGGCTATTTCGGGCAATATGACGCCGATGATGGCGTGCGGGATATTGAGGCGGTTATTCACGCGATCCGCAAAGGTCTCCCCGGCCAAGGCCCGCTCGAAAAGGTCGGCTGTGTCGGATATTGTTTAGGCGGACGGCTCGCTTACATGGCTGCCGCGCGAACCGACATCAACGCATCGGTCGGCTATTATGGTGTGATGATCGACCAGATGTTAAATGAAAGCCACACAATCACGCATCCTTTGATGCTGCATATTCCAACAGCGGACCATTTTGTCGGGCCAGAGGCACAGGCCGCAATTCACGCCGGGCTTGGCGATCACCCGAAGGTGACGCTGCATGACTATGCGGGGCTCGACCATGGCTTTGCTGCCGAAATGGGCAATCGCCGAAATGCGGAAGGGGCAGAGCTCGCGGACGCACGCACAGCCGCGTTTTTCGCCGCACATTTGGCCTAAAATGAAGCTGAAACAATAAGGGCTCCCTATGTGGGAGCCCTTATGGATTATAAGCCAGCAAAGCTCATGGCGTAAGGCTGCACTTCGGCCCAGCCTTCGACTATCATCTTGCCTGCGACATAGACGATCACAGCCAAGCCAACCCACGCAATCCAGCGATAGCGTTCAATATATTGGGCAATGATATTGGCCGCGACGCCCATGAGGGCCACCGCAAAAATCAGGCCGACGATCAGGATTCCGGGATGTTCACGCGCCGCGCCTGCGACCGCCAGAACATTGTCGAGGCTCATCGACACATCGGCAACGGCAACGCCCCAAGCGGCGCCTGCAAAGGTCTTTGTCGACTTCAGACCCGAATGTTCGTCACCGACGATTTCAGGTGATCCAGGAGATTCGCCGGCATGACCCTTGATATCGCGGTACATACGCCAGGCGACCCACAGCAGGAGCAAGCCACCTGCGAGCACCAGACCAACTATACCCAGCAACCATGTGACCATAAGCGCAAAGATGATGCGCAAAACCAGAGCCGCGAGGACGCCGATAAGAATGACTTTCTTACGCTGGTCCGCGGGCAAACCTGCCGCCAAAGCGCCCACAACAATGGCATTGTCACCCGCCAGCACCAAATCGATCAACAAAACCTGCATGAAAGCCGCAAAAGCCGCTGGTTCGGTAATGTTCGAAAAATCTTTGACGATGGCCGCCCAAATATCGGCAGGTCCGCCCAGATTAGTAACGGTCGATGCGACCAAGAGAAAATCAATCACAAAGGATCTCCGAAATAACTGACAGACGGCATAGGGTCATAGAAGCGATGGAGCAAGTCGCGCCAAGATTGATAGCGATCAGAATTGCGAAATCCATCGCGGTGGTCGGCAACCGAAAGCCAACGGACAAGAAGCAAGTAGGTTCCCACGGTTTCCAATGCTGGTCGGACTTCAATGCTTACGAAGCCCGGTGACGCTGAAATCAGTGGCTTCGCTTCTGCAATTGCTGCTTCAAATGCCAGTTCTTCGCCCTGCCTCACGGACAGCAAAGCATGCTCAATAATCATGGAACATGCTTACTGGTTCATTGAGTCAAAAAAGTCTTCGTTGGTCTTCGAATCCTTCATCTTATCGAGCAGGAATTCCATCGCGTCGATGGTGCCCATTTGCATGAGGATACGGCGAAGCACCCACATTTTCTTGAGCTTGCTTTCCTCGACCAGCAATTCTTCCTTACGCGTGCCGGATTTACCAACATCCAATGCAGGGAAGATACGCTTATCGGCAACCTTACGATCAAGCACGATTTCGGAGTTGCCGGTACCTTTAAACTCTTCAAAAATAACTTCGTCCATACGGCTGCCGGTGTCGATCAATGCTGTCGCGATGATGGACAAGGAACCACCTTCTTCAATGTTCCGCGCGGCGCCAAAAAAGCGCTTTGGACGTTGCAAGGCATTGGCATCGACACCGCCTGTAAGCACCTTGCCCGATGACGGAACGACGGTGTTATAGGCGCGGCCAAGGCGTGTGATGGAATCGAGCAAGATGACGACATCATGCTTATGTTCCACCAAGCGCTTTGCTTTTTCGATCACCATTTCCGCGACTTGAACGTGGCGTGTCGCCGGCTCATCAAAGGTGGAGGATACAACCTCGCCCTTCACCGAACGCTGCATGTCGGTCACTTCCTCAGGGCGTTCGTCGATCAGAAGAACGATCAAGAACACCTCTGGATGGTTTTCGGTAATGGCGCGCGCGATATTTTGCAGCAGCACAGTTTTACCTGTGCGTGGCGGCGCAACAATCAAGGCGCGCTGGCCCTTGCCTTGCGGGCTGACGATATCAATGACGCGCGCAGACTTGTCCTTGACCGTCGGATCAAGCGTATCCAGCGTGAGCTTTGAATCCGGATATAGCGGCGTCAGGTTATCAAAATTGACGCGATGACGTACGGCATCTGGATCGTCAAAGTTGATTTTCATCACCTTGGTCAGGGCAAAATAACGCTCACCATCCTTAGGTGCGCGAATTTCGCCTTCGACCGTGTCCCCTGTCCGCAAACCATATTGGCGCACCATATTCGGTGACACGTAAATATCGTCTGGGCCTGCCAGATAATTGGCCTCCGGCGAACGCAAGAAACCGAAACTGTCGGGCAAAACCTCAATCGTACCAAGACCCATGATCTGCTCGCCATCTTCGGCAAGCTCTTTCAGGATCGCAAACATCAAATCCTGTTTGCGTAAGGTCGACGCACCCTCAACACCGAGCTCTTCAGCCATCGATACGAGGTCAGCGGGGTTTTTGCTTTTCAGCTCTTTCAAATGCATAGATAATTCCGTTGGATGGACCATTGGCCCTAATTGAGAATGGGCAGAGCGCCCGATGAAAACCGATTTTTAAAAGCTAACCGGCTGAATATTGAAAAGTTGGTGGCGCGGTTGTTGTGTGGGTCGCGCCTCATGCCCAGGACGGGCTTGAGCGGTTAATTACTCCGCAGCGCGCAGAACGTCAACTCTTCTCAATATATGCTCGAAGGAACGTGCTAAAACGGTTTGGCGACAACCAGTATAACGATAATCGCAGCGGCAATGCCGGGCACTTCATTAAACAGGCGCAATTGCTTACCGGTTAGCTGCCGTTCGCCGCGCGCCAATTTCTTGGCATAAGCGACAGTCCAACCATGATAGGCCGATAGGCCCAACACAAACAGCAATTTGGCATGGAACCAACCTTGCGCCATCGCACCAATATCCCACGCAAGAACGAGCCCCAAAACCCACACCACAATGATGGAGGGATTGAGGATGATTTTAATCAACTTGGATTCACGGTCCACCCATTTGGCAGCCTCTTCAGATCCTTCAGCGCTTTCCTGATGATAAACGAAAAAGCGCGGGATCATGAACAACCCCGCCATCCAGAAAATGACAAAAATAATATGTGCGGATTTCAGCCAAATATACAACACAGATAGAGTTTCCGTCATAAAAACGGCCGTTATGGGCTAAGCCTTGCGGACCAAGTTAAGAAGTAATTCCACATTTTCAATGGGCGTGTCGGGTAAAATGCCATGCCCAAGATTGAAGATATGTGGCCGGTCTTCAAACGCGCTCAGGATATTTTCCACAGCGTCCTTCAAAACATCGCCGCCCGCAATCAACGCCAGCGGGTCAAGATTGCCTTGCACGGGAAGTCCCTTAGGCAATTCGCGATTGGCCCAATGCGGATCAACGGTTTCATCCAATCCTAAAGCGTCGACGCCGGTCCCTTCGGCATAAGCCGCAAGCTTACCGCCCGCGCCTTTGGGAAAGCCGATGATGACGGCATTCGGATTGCGCGCCTTCAACCGGCGAACGATTTCGGCATTGGGTGCAATAACCCATTTTTCAAATTGCGCTGGCGATAATGACCCGGCCCAGCTGTCGAACAATTGCACGGCATCTACGCCCGCATCAATCTGATCACCCAAATAATCAACGGTTGCCGAAATGATGGCTTCAATGAGTGCGCCAAAGCGCTCAGGCTCCGCATGCGCCATTCTACGGGCCTCTGCTTGGTCTTTGCTCCCTTGGCCATGCACCATATAGGTAGCGACCGTCCACGGGCTTCCAGCGAAGCCTAAGAAGGTTGTTTCAGGTGGTAGCCCTGCTGACACCTTGCGCACCGTATCAATGACTGGGGCAAGGCGTTCGGGTGCGGGGACAAAATCCTCTAGCTGCGATTCCGCTAAACGTGGTGCAAGCCGAGGACCTTCACCCGTTTCGAACCAAAGATCCTGCCCCATGGCATGTGGGATTACCAGAATGTCGGAAAACAGTATTGCGCCGTCAAAACCAAAGCGCCGGATCGGCTGCAAAGTGATTTCACAAGCTGCATCGCTGTCATAGGCCAGCGCCAGAAACCCGCCCTTTTCCGCACGCAATGCACGATATTCAGGTAGATAACGCCCCGCTTGGCGCATCAACCATATCGGCGGGATAGCCTCTTGCTTGCCGCGCAGAACATTAAGCAGTTTTTTAGGGCTTTGCGCGGACATAGAAACGAGAGATCCAATCAAAATATATTTTTATATTAAGGATGATGAAAGATGATGCGCTGTTGATAGCTGTGGCCTTAAAAGCTTTTACGGATATTGCCAACATCTTGACGCGTGTGGACCAATGGATGGAACGGGAGTCGCAAATTTATTCCCCATTATCCACAAGCTGTGCATATTGGATTGTGCCTGTGGATAGCCTGTGTTCGAATCGCGCGGTAAATTTGGGGTAATGGGTAGGGATTTGTGACGCAAAACTTGTCCCTTGATTTATCCCCAGCCTGCCAACAAGACTGTCATCCATGAGCCAGCGTTTTCATCTACATTTGTTATCGGACTCCACCGGCGAAACTTTGGAAAACATCGCCAAAGCCGCGTTGGCGCAGTTTGACGGCGCAGAAAATGTGGTCAAGCATTTCTGGCCCATGGTGCGTTCGGAAAGCCATTTGGACCGTATATTGACCGATGTGGCCGCCAATCCCGGACTTGTGTTATTCACTTTGGTTAATCGCGATACACGGCGCACATTAGAAACGCGATGCCGCGTGCTCGGCTTACCCGCAGTTGCCGCGCTTGATGCGGTCAGTGATGCAATGTCGAACATGTTGGGCCAAGAGGCCAAAGCGCGACCAGGTCGGCAGCATGTTATGGATGCCGCTTATTTCGCGCGTGTTGAGGCGATTCAATTTACCATTGCCCATGATGACGGCATTAATGCGCAAAATTGGGAGGAGGCGGACATTGTATTGGCGGGGGTGTCGCGAACCTCAAAAACGCCCACCAGCATTTATCTCGCCAATCGCGGATATAAGACTGCGAATATTCCCATCGTACCTGAATCGCCGCCGCCACCGATATTGTTCCAACTCAAGCATCCTATAGTTATTGGGCTTGTCACCAGCGCGGAACGTTTAATTCAGGTACGCCGGAACCGTCTGCTATCGCTAAACCAGTCGCCTGACACAGATTATGTTGATGAAGAAAAAGTGCGCGCGGAAGTTGCCCATGCGCGGCGTATGTTTGCGGACAATGGCTGGCCGGTATTGGACGTAACACGCCGGTCAATCGAGGAAAGTGCCGCGGCAATCATCAATTTGGTCAATGCGCGCGAGCTGCCGCAAGTGGCCGAGACATGACTCTTATCCTCGCATCCCAAAGCGCGGGCCGGATCGCAATGCTGCACGCAGCTGGAGTATCGTTACAAGCGGTCCCAGCCTTGGTTGATGAACACAGCATCAAAACAGCATTGGCCGAGGCTGGCGCAAAGCCGCGCGATATTGCCGATGCTTTAGCAGAGGCCAAGGCGCGCAAAATTTCCCGCAAAATGCCAAGCGCGATGGTGTTGGGATGTGATCAGATTTGCGTTGGTTCCGATGGTTATATTTTCGACAAACCCGAAACGCCGGATGATGCGCGTGCGCATTTGGCGCAGCTGTCGGGCAAAGTGCACCGGCTCATCAGCGCGGCCGTCATCTGCGAGCAAGGCGAACCTGTCTGGCGCATAATCGACACCGCACAAATGACGATGCGCAAACTAAGCCCACAATTTATTGATGATTATGTTGATACCTATTGGGATGAAATCCGCCACTGCGTCGGTTGTTATCGGATTGAAGCCGAAGGCGCGCAGTTGTTCGCCAGCGTCAGCGGCAGCCAGTTTACGATCATCGGAATGCCATTGCTTCCGCTGCTTGATTATCTGCGCATAAGGGGCCTTTTACCAACATGACAATATATGCCGAAGTGATCGGGCATCCGATATCGCATTCCAAATCACCGCTGATACACAATTTCTGGCTTCAAAAATTGGGGCTCGTCCGCGATTATCGGGCGCATGCGGTGCTGCCCGATGACCTTGAGCGTTATTTTGCCGAGCGTGCTTTCGATACCGAATGGCGCGGGTGCAACATCACAATACCGCACAAGATTGCTGCGCTCGATTTCGTGGCCGACCCGGGCGATGTGCGTAGCTCTATTGGCGCAATTAACACCGTGTTTCGTAATGATGCTGGCGCGCTTGTCGCGACCAACACCGATGTTGGCGGCTTTTATGGCCCGATTGCTGAAATCCCCATTGCGGGTGAAACGGCTGTCGTCCTTGGCGCAGGCGGCGCAGCGCGCGCCGTGCTTTTCGCCTTGGCGCAGGCGGATGTTGGCGAAGTCGTTTTGGTTGCCCGCAATACTTTGAAGGCAGCCGGCTTGCTCGCGCATTTTGGGTTGAAAGGCAAAGTGATTGGGTTTGATGCCCGCTTGCCCGATGCAGCGTTGCTGGTGAATGCAAGCCCATTGGGTATGGTCGGGCAGGAAGCGTTGGAGATTGATCTCTCGCCCTTGCCCGAACATGCCATAGTTTATGACCTTGTCTACGCGCCGATAGAAACACCCTTATTAAAAGCCGCGCGCGAGAGAGATTTGGAAACGGTCGATGGCCTTGAAATGCTGGTCGGGCAGGCGGCAATCGCGTTTGAATTGTTTTTCGGCGTTGCCCCGCCCGAAGACGATGAAGAAGCCTTGCGGGCATTGTTGTTGAAATGAAAAAGCCGATGATCCTTGGCCTGACAGGCTCAATTGGTATGGGCAAATCGGCGGTTGCCGCGATGTTTGCTGATGAAGGTGTCCCCGTTTTTGATGCTGATGCCACGGTGCATGATTTGCAAAAAGCGGGCGGCGCGCTTGTGCCCGCAATTGAAGCTGCCTTTCCCGGAACTACAGGGCCGGATGGTGTCGATCGCCAAAAGCTTGGCGCTGCTGTTTTTGGTGACCGTGACCGGTTGGCATTGTTGGAATCAATCATTCATCCCGCCGTTGCCGAACGCCGGAAAGCGTTTCTAGAGTCGTATCAAGATGCGGACATGATATTGTTCGATATCCCCTTATTGTTTGAAAAGGGCGGGCAGGCTGGTGTTGATACTGTCGTCGTTGTTAGTGCCCCTGCCCCGGTTCAACGTCAGCGTGTGCTCGCAAGGGCAAATATGATGCCGGACAAGTTCGAACATATTCTGGCATTACAAATGGACGATGCCGACAAGCGCGCCCGGGCTGACCATGTGATTGATACGGGCAAGGACATCAATGAGACGCGGGCAGATGTGCATTCACTTGTAAAAATGCTGCGTGCGGGACTTGCATAAGCCTTCAAACAGGCTCACATCTACTTGCAGAATGCGTGAAATTATATTCGATACCGAAACCACTGGCTTTGATCCTGCAACGGGGGATCGCATGGTCGAAATTGGCTGCATTGAAATGGTCAGCCGGGTGATGACGGGTAAGCATTACCACGCCTATTTCAATCCGCAGCGCCCGATGCCAGCTGCCGCCGAGCAAGTGCATGGCCTTTCGGACCGTTTCTTGTCTGACAAGCCGGTTTTTGGCGACAAGGTGGATGAGCTGCTTGCATTTTTGGGCGACAGCCCGCTTGTTGCGCATAATGCCAGCTTTGATTTTGGCTTTCTCAATCATGAATTGCAGCAATGCGGTCGCCCGCCTGTATCGATGGATCGTATGGTTGACACAGTGGCGTTGGCACGGGTCAAAAATCCCGGAGCGAAGCTGTCATTGGATGCCTTGTGCACACGCTATGGCATCGATCGTAGCCACCGCGTAAAGCATGGTGCGTTGTTGGACGCTGAGCTGCTGGCGCAGCTATATATTGAGCTAACAGGCGGCCGACAAATTGGCCTTGGCCTCGCGGACGATGCGAACACGGACAAAATGATAGACCAAATGGACGCGAACAGCGTTCAGACAAATAAAATATTTCGGCCGGCGCGCCCCCATTCTGCTTCGGCGGAGGAATTGGCGCGTCATGCCGAATTTGTGGCCAAAATTAAGGACGCGCTTTGGCTTCAGCCGGAGTCAGCGCTTTAACAAAAAGGAGACAGGCATTGGACATAAGGGTTTCAGGACATCAGGTCGACACCGGTGAAGCGCTCCAGACCCATGTGGAAAAGCGACTTGGTTCCATTGCCGAAAAATATTTTGCCAAAGCATTGTCAGCACATGCAACATTTGGCCGCGCGCCGCATGACGGCTTCACCAGCGATATTGTGATGCATGTGATGCAGGGCCTTGTGTTAAAAGGTCGTGGCGAAGCGCAGGATGCGCATGTTGCCTTGGACCGTGCGGCAGAACGCATTGAGAAACAATTGCGCCGATATATGCGCCGGCTGCAGGACCGCCACGTGCAAACCGCTTATGCGATGGCGCAAGAAGAAGCCGCATATACCGTGTTTGATGCAGGTGATGGTGAAGAAGAAACAATATTGCCTGATGCGCCCGTAATTGTTGCGGAAATGCGGGTGGATATTCCTGAATCGACCGTATCCGATGCTGTGATGTTAATGGATTTGCGCAATACCCCAGCCCTGTTGTTCAAAAACACTGGAACTGGACGACATAATATGGTTTACCGCCGCGAAGATGGCACGATCGGGTGGGTTGAACCAAAATCTACACCTTAGACCTCGGCTGACTTTACGTAATTTCTACACCAATTCAAATATTTAGGGATTGCGCCGCGGTCGCACTGGGCGCTTTTGAACAAAATATGATTAGACTTTCTACTAGGCTCGTTGAGGGAGCTGTTGTTGCTGACATGCCATGTTCGGGCAAATCCGACTTGCTGGCGCAACTATCGGTTATCGCGGCTGAAAATTATTCTGTCGACGCCAATGCCATTCTGGATGGCATGATTGAGCGCGAGCGACTTGGCCCAACGGGCTTTGGCGGTGGAACAGCGATACCGCATTGCAAAGTCTCAGGCATTGATATGCCTGTGGCCGTGTTTGTTCGGATTTTGAAACCTGTGCCTTATGATGCCGTCGACGATGAACCAGTTGATCTGGTCTGTGCGCTGGTTTCACCGGCGCAGGATGGCGCTTCGCATCTGCGGGCGTTGGCGGAGGTCTCCCGCCTGTTCCGCGATGAGAAATTCCGCGCACAATTGCGGGGTGCTGCAGATTCTTCGGCGATGTTTGCGGTGTTGACCTTTTCTGAAGAGCGCGACGCCGCTTGATTGAGCCACGGCTTGCCAGCGCTGTTCTTATCTCCGCCATCAAGCGCATGGTGGAATCCGAAGGTGACTTCGCAACCGTTCTGAAAAAGGGCGATGCCGTGTCCGGCGCGATATTGCTTATCGGCCAAGTTCGTGGCGCAAACCCCCAATTATACGAACGCTATTCCGCATTAGACGGCCAGACCGCTTGGCAGAGGGTGGATTTGAAAGAGTCTCGCGGGGTCACGGTGCAGAATTATTGGGAAAAACGTTGCGCGCGCGACCCGGATTTGTGGGTTTTTGAACTGGATGTCGCGTCCGGTGCACGGTTGGACGGACTATTGACCAAGATAATTTGACTTTGCTGCGCTGCGCCATAGACGCGCGTCCATCGAGTAGCGAAGGTTGTCATTTAGGGCACAAATGGGGTGGCCAGACAAACACGCGAGTCGGAGACAACAAAAGACGAACAATAATAAAGTAAGAGAGTTTCGTCTGCTGGTGCCGCCGCATAAATGTATGTTGCATGTTGAAATTTTTTCGGGCTGCCTCTTTGGTAGCCGTATCTTGTACACTGGTTTCTTCAGTTATTGCTGCTGATTCCAGGGCTGTTTTGAGCAATGACCAAAGCGCGAAGATAAGCGCCAATGCGAGCGTCATTAACCCTACACAGACCACCGTCGAACCGGCGCAGTTGGATCTGCCAACATCCTTCCCGACCCCCAATGATATTGATGCGACAACCGTATCCACGCTCACGGACCTTGTGCGCACGCAAGCTGTAGATAACAGCTTAAGCAACGAAAAGCATTGCCTCGCCAGTGCGGTCTATTTCGAAGCCAGGGGTGAATCGCTCGCTGGCCAATTGGCTGTGGCGCGCGTGGTACTTGCTCGCGCCAATTCGGGCCGTTTCCCCAGCACATTATGCGGCGTCATTTTCCAAAAAGGTCAATTTTCCTTCGTTCGCGGTGCAAGCTTGCCGCCTATTCAAACGGACAGCAAGTATTGGCGCAACGCCGTCGCAATCAGCAATATTGCGCTGGACAATAAATGGCAAAGCCCAGTTGAAGGCGCATTGTTCTTCCACTCGCGCCATGTTTCACCGGGATGGCGGCTGACGCGCATTGGCAGTGTCGACAATCATATTTTCTACCGCTGATCACAGCGACCGGAATAAAAGATAAGGGCCCCGCATGGGGCCTTTATTTTGTTCTTCTTTCGTTCTAAGTATATAAGATGGATTCGCCCCTTAACACGCCTTCAATTTCCGGTGCGTCTGCGGTGGCACGCGGTGTTTCGCGCTTATTCTTGCGTAACCAAATTGTGGTGCAACCCGAGGTCAGTCTGCGTAACAATCGCCGTGCTGATCTGATGGGTATCAGCAATAAGGGCGAGATTATCATCGTTGAAATCAAATGTTCGCGCGCCGACCTTTTGGGTGATCAGAAATGGCCGGAATATCTCGAATATTGCGACCGTTTTTTCTGGGCCGTGCCGGCTGGTTTTGACATTGGCCCGCTGCAAAGCGTTGCGTTCATGCCCGAACGCGCCGGGTTGATCATTGCCGATGCTTATGACGCGGAAATCGCGCGGCCGGCAGGGCTATGGCCAATCGCACCTGCGCGCCGTAAAACCGAAACACAGCGGCTCGCGCGGCTGGCCATGCGCCGCTTAATGGGGATAGCTGACCCCGATTCCGCGCTATCCGAACTTGAATTCGAATAGAAGCTCGACCCCAACCCTAAATAGTTTTCTTGGGATTATACCAAATGGGTGACGAATATGCCCGTTCCTGCGCTTTTAACTCCGTCCCGGGCAGCAATTTCGCACCATAACGCAAGGCATCAAACAGCACCCAGCGCGGTGTCGGGATTTCGATGACGCGAACATAATAAAATGCCCGAACATTGCGGTTGAATTCTGGATCAGTCCACACCGTCCGCAATTCGGGATCACCAATGCTGTTGGTATAGCTCGCCTTTGCGATGTTGACAGTGTCGCCTACCTTGGGGACTTTGCCATTGGCGCCCTTACGCCTTTTGTCGGCATCGCCCCAGACAACATCAAAGACCTTCTCTTGCAACTTGCCAGAGGAATCGACCCAACCTTTGACCACTTGAACGCGATCAAGATTGGCGCCCATTGGGTCTTTCAGCGCCGAAATCATGAACTTTGGCGCGCCATTTCCGGGCTTAAGGTCGGCGCCCATAGGCACGCCTTTGGCATATCCGGTTTTCACCCAGTCGCCTGCAAAATCCGCATCATTAAAGCCCCAACCACCGAAGAAACGCACTGTCATGCGCGGACCGGTTGTGGCGTACACCTCGCGGCGCATCATGGCGTCAAATATCGCGGCCCGTGTATTGGCTGTGGCCCATACGGCGGCATAGCCACCGGCCAAATAATGCCAACCAATACGCCCCTTCCTTGTGCCAAGATTTTGGGCCTGCGAAGCCCGGTTGGCATTGGGTTCGCCGCCCGAATGCTTGCCATAAAAATTGTTTTCGTCCCCGGTGGCCAGCCCAGTATGGCTGTCGGTCGATCCGATGACACCGAATTTATAGGGGTTCACGCCGGTGCGCGCTTCAATCGCCAAGCCGCGCTTTAACGCCTCACGAATATATTCGCCCGCATAATCCTGCGGTTTCTTAGTGGCCTGCATGGTCAAATTGCCAAGATCCCAGCCCGCGGTGCCGAAACCGGAAAATTCGTCGTTTGGCGACAAAAATGGGTGCGATTCACTATCGCCTTTGATTTGCGTGATTTCGGTCACTGGCTCGCGCGCGGCACGGCGGCGGGCATAGGCCGCAGTCATAGGGCCGCCATCTGGGCCAACCAGTTCGAACATCAGGCCATTGGACAGGTTGCTGTTATGCGGGATCGCCAAAACCTTGCCGCCCGTCACCTTTTCATAATTGTCCATATAGTCCCACAATTGGCTGACCGGCGTGTCGCCTTGGCCAGGATCGTAGGGCAGAACCTTGTCGGTGCGGCTTTTGCCATCACGGAACATCACAACGCGGTGTAAATTATTGCCGCCGGGCATCAACGTATATTCAAAACCCATGAAGGCGGTGAACTTGCCGGGCTCATTATAGCGTTCGACAAGCGTGCTATGACTTGTCCAGATGTTGGTCGCTGTCTTGCGTTGACTTTGTGGGTTGGTCAGCGCAGCGGGAAGCGTGTTGCGGCCCACGCGGTCGATGAGCTCACCCGTCACGCGCTGCATGCCCTCAGGCCCCTTATGCATTTCGGTATGCCAGCGCTTGAGCGTTGGGTCGCGGATAAGAAATCCGGGCGCGTCATACAAAGCCTTGGTGGCGCCAAGGCCGCCGGAGTGGTCCGCGATCACAAGGAAATCAAGCGGACGTTCCAGCTTGGCCTTCAGTCCGCCAGTGGACATAACCTCTTCCCCACGCGCAAAACGAAGGGCTTCTTCGGGTCCAAGCTTTACGCCAAAGCCAAAGGCATCGATGGAATTAGATGTATGGAGGTGGGTGTCGCCCCAAAGCAAAGTGTTGGCAGGGCCAGAAGTGACTTCCGCATCAGAGGATGCTTGCGCTTCGCGTGAATCGGCCATGATGCTTTGGTCGCGATATTGCTGCCACCCGTAGGTTAGCCCCGCACCTATCGCCACAACGGCGACGCTGCCCAATATAATTTTGCGTATTTTGGCCATTTTCAACTCTCCCTTTGTTGAAAGTGCTCCGGAAAATCGCGCCGGTCAAGATGGCGTTTAATTCCGTTACGTCATGGGTTGTTTCATGCTCCAGATGAAAGCTGACGGGCGGGCATCGTCTATCTCTGCCAAGCCTATTTTCTGATTTTCGGCGCCCAAAATGGACTCACTGCGATAGGTCCCGAACAGCCGATCCCACACCGTCAGCGCGAAACCAAAATTATGTTTTTGTTCATCGACTAAAGTGCTGTGGTGCACCAAATGCATGTCGGGCGTTACCAAAAACAGTCGCAACCTGCGGTCAAGCTTGCGAGGCAAGCGGATGTTGCTGTGGTTGAATAAAGCATTGGCATTGAGCCATAATTCAAATGCAAGAGCGACAATCAGGGGCACGCCAAGCAAAGCGACGACGGCGGATTTATAGAATGTCGAGACAATCAGTTCAAACGGGTGGAACCGCAGTGCCGAGGACACGTCCAGATCGCGGTCGCTATGATGCACAGCATGCATACGCCAGAGCAGCGGACTGCGGTGCATCAAAAAATGCTGAAACCAGACTGCAAAATCGAGAATGATAAAGGCGATTGCGGCCGCAAACCAAAAGGGCAAGGCCACGAGATTCAGCGCGCCAAAATGATGCGCCTCTGCCCAGTTTGCCGCAACGCCGACTACGACCAAAAAGGACAATAATCGGCCCACAACAGCGTTGCTGAGGAAGAATAATGCGTGCGTCCGCCAGCGTGGGTGTCGGCCCAACACCAGCGCGCGGCGGGGCCAGATCGTTTCGGCGCTCGCGAGCAGCACAAGCAGAAGGGCGGGGATGGCTATTGCATAAAGGCCAAGCCCCGCCTGTATCATGTGCGTTATGCGCCCGCCTGATCCAGGAAGGGATAATCGGTATATCCTTCCGCAGCGGGCGCATACCAGGTCTTGAAATTATCCGGCGTCAGTTCCGCGCCAATGCGCAACCGTTCCACAAGATCGGGGTTGCTAATATACGGACGGCCAAAGCTGATCGCATCGGCAAGACCTGAGGCCAGATCGGCGTCCGCCAATTCCTTGGTATATTCTTGGTTAAGTACCAGTGGACCCTTGAATATCTTGCGAATCTCAGGCGACACGCGCGGCACGTCGGTTTGACCAAAATTGCCATAAGGTTTGATTTCGCGCAGCTCGAGGAAAGCGATACCGATATCTTGCAATGCCGCGGCCGCAGCGGTGAACAATGCAACAGGGTTGCTGTCGTCCGCACCTTGGGTCTCTCCATTCGGGGACAAGCGCACCGATGTCCGATCCGAACCGATGGCGTCCACCACGGCTTGCGTCACTTCGCGCAGCAAGCGGATGCGATTTTCAATCGGGCCGCCATAATCGTCGGTGCGCAAATTGGTGTTATCGCGCAGGAATTGGTCAATCAAATAACCATTGGCCGCGTGAATTTGCACGCCGTCAAAACCTGCGGCCATCGCGTTTTTCGCGGCGTTGACATAGTCCGCCACGATGCGGGGAATTTCGGAAATATCGAGCGCGCGGGCTTCGGTATATTCCTTCTTACCCTCTGCGGTATGCGCGTAACCCGGCGCAGTCGTGGCCGAGGCCGAAACACATGGTGCGCCGCCCAAGAAATCCGGGTGCACAAGACGCCCCATGTGCCACAATTGCAGGATGATCCGTCCGCCCGCGTCATGGACGGCTTGCGTTACAGGTTTCCATGCTGTGATTTGCGCATCGGACCAAATGCCGGGCGCCGATGGCCACCCCAAACCCTCTTGGCTAATGCCCGTTGCTTCCGCGATGATCAGGCCTGCGCTGCTGCGTTGACGATAATATTCGGCCTTCAGATCCGATAAGGGCACATGCTCCCCTTCGCTGCGTCCACGCGTCAACGGCGCCATCAATATGCGATTAGGTGCGGAGATAGCACCAAGGGTAATGGGATCGAACAAAGTTGCAGTCATGCGATTTCCTGTCATTAAGGCGTTGCTTTGAAGCCAAGATGCGGATGAAAGTTGCAAAATGCAACGGGGGTTTATGCAGCAGAAGATTTTCCATCAGCAACCACCAAGCTTGCTCGCCTTTGCCGCGTTGCTTGCGGGAAATATCGCGATAGCCTTTGGGCCGTTGCTTGTGCGTTTTGCCGATAGCGGTCCCATCGCAACGGGATTCTGGCGGCTGGCATTGGCCACGCCCTTTTTGCTGTTCGTTGGCTATCGTTTTGGTTTTCGTTTTTCCGCTGTCAGCCGCCCGACCTATTGGCTTGCCATCGTGGCGGGCTTGTTTTTTGGCGTCGATATCATCCTGTGGCATATCGGAATCTTTCAGACAAAAATGGCCAATGCGACGCTCTTCGCGAATTGTGCGAGTCTATTGTTGGTGATTTATGGCGTCATTGTTGCGCGCAAGATGCCGTCGAAATGGGAGAGCATGGCCGTTTTGTTCGCCTTTGTCGGCGCGGCATTATTGATGGGGCAAAGTTTGGAATTGTCCCCGCGCCACTTTGCAGGCGACCTTTTGTCGCTTGGTGCTGGACTTACATATACCGTCTATTTGGTGCTGATGATGAAAATGCGCCAAAACACCGAAAGCTGGGGCGCGCTTGGCATGGCCAGCGCTATCGCGGCAGTTGTCCTTTTGGCCGGCGCTGTGTTTGCAGGCGAACAGATCATCCCCACATTTTGGTGGCCCGTTCTTTTGCTCGCCTTCACCTCGCAATTTTTCGGCCAGGGTTGCCTCACTTATGCATTGCCGCATTTTAGCCCATTGGTGATTGGCCTCGCATTACTGCTGCAACCCGCATTATCTGCCACGGCTGGCTGGTTGGCCTTTGGCGAGATGCTGACGGCGATGGATTTTGTGGGCAGCGCGCTCATCATGATCGCGCTGGTTCTCGTACGTAAGCAATAGACCTTTTCTTGAACGCAGCGAACGCCTACATATACTTCATGTCTAAAAACGCCCTTCCCGCTGACCCGACACTGGATGAAATTCGCGTCGCCCTTGCGCCAATCATTGGTCGCCATGCTGGCTTTGACGGATGGTCCGAAGCGGCCGTTCATGCCGCCGCGGATGAGATGGGCGTGGATCGCGACGTTGCTCTATTGGCATTTAAGGGCAAGGCCATCGACATGATTGACGCATGGGTCGAAAGCGTTGATCTAGAACTTGCAAGCCGCCTGCCAGTCGAAAAACTAAATGCGATGAAGATCCGCGATCGGATAACGGCCTTACTTGCGACTCGGCTAGAGATCATGGCGCCTGACCGGGAATCGCTGCGCCGCGCGCTTGCGATAATGGCAATGCCGACAAATCTCGCGCGGGCCGCGAAAATGGGTTGGCGTTCAGCGGATCGCATGTGGCGGTTAGCGGGCGATAGCGCCACCGACCTCAACCATTATACCAAGCGCATGACATTATCCGCAGTATATGGAAGCACCTTGACCGTGTTCGTCAATGACGACAGCGAAAATTTTGCAGACACACGCGCCTTTCTGGACCGGCGGATCGACAATGTGATGCAAATAGAAAAGGTGAAATATCAAGCGAAGCAACGTAAGGAATTTGCGCCAAGCCTGTCGCGTTTCATTGGCCGACTGCGTTATCCGGCGCGCTAACATAAATCGCTATTGATGTTATTGCGAATCGGTTGCAAATAGCGCCCGTGCAACTTGATCGTCTTCCGTTGAACCAAATCGCCGTCATTCGGACCATTGATTGGGAATCCTTGCCCGATCAAGAGAGCCATCGTTTGCGCGCACTGGGTTTCGAACCTGGTGTGACAATAGAGGCGTTGCACAAAGGCATATTGATGTGGCGTGACCCATTGGCGGTCCGCATTGGCCGTATGACGGTGGCTTTACGCACGAAGGTCGCTGCGGCGATTGATTGCGAGATATCCGCATGACGCAAATGCCGCCTCTCGTCGCATTGGTTGGTAATCCTAATGCGGGTAAAAGCGCGCTGTTCAATGCGCTGACCGGTGCGCGGCAGAAAATTGCCAATTATCCCGGCGTAACAGTCGAACGTAAATCCGGCCGTGTTATGTTTGCCGATGGACGTCCGGTCGAAATGATCGATTTGCCCGGCGCGTATAGCTTGGACCCTGACAGCCTTGACGAAGCCGTCACCCGCGATGTTGTCTTGGGCAATCTTGCCGGGCACCGCCGCCCTGATGCGTTGGTGATTGTGCTGGACGCCGGCAATCTCGACAATCATTTGCGCTTTGCGCTTGAATTGATTGCGCAAGGCCTGCCCACGGTGGTGGCGCTGAACATGATCGACCTTGCCGAACGCGACGGCCTTCGACTTGATGCGCAAGCACTGGCCCGCGCCTTGGGAGTACCCGTGATTGAAACGGTTGCGGTTCGCCGTCGCGGGCTGGAGCCATTGATGGCGCAGCTTGACCAAATACTTAAAGCGCCGCGCTCGGTGACAGATCCTGTTGCATCCTCCTTTGGCGCGCAGAACCAGCGGGCGCGCGACATCGCGCGCGCAGCCATCATCAGTGAAACCGCTGGCCGTCAATGGACGCGCAGGCTGGACGCGATTCTGCTGCATCCGGTGGGCGGCGTTGTGATATTACTGTCGTTGTTGTTCCTGATGTTTCAGGCGGTGTATGGCTGGTCCGAAGCGCCGATTGGCTGGATTGAAAGCGGTTTTGCTTTGCTCAGCGATGGCATCAAAAATGTCATGCCCGACGGCTTGCTGCGGTCATTTTTTACCGATGGCGTTATCGCCGGCGTCGGTTCCGTTGTCGTATTCTTACCGCAGATCCTGATCCTGTTTCTCTTCATCTTGTTGCTAGAGGCATCGGGCTACATGACCCGCGCTGCCTTTGTGATGGACCGGATGATGGCGGCAGTCGGGCTTTCGGGGCACAGTTTCATACCGCTGTTATCATCCTTCGCCTGCGCGATTCCAGGTATCATGGCGACACGGACGATCATGGACCAAAAAGAACGCTTGGCCACGATCCTTATCGCACCGCTGATGACCTGCTCGGCGCGCTTGCCAGTGTATACCGTCATTATCGGCGCGTTCATTCCGGCGTCCACCGTTGGCCCGGGCATCGGACTTCAGGGACTTGTCCTTTTCGGCTTATATATCGCAGGCATATTAGGCGCGATGTTGGCCGCAGCGGTCATCCAACGCTTTGTGACGCGAAGCCGGACAAGCAGCTTCCTCATTGAAATGCCACGCTACCAATGGCCGCGCCCTGGCGACATTGCGATCAACCTGTGGCAGCGTGCATGGGTCTTCCTGCGCCGTGCGGGGACGATTATCTTTGCCGCTACCGTTATCTTATGGGCGCTGTTAAGCTTTCCCAAGGCACCCGATGGCAGCAATGTCTCGCAAGTCGAATATTCGGTTGCAGGACGTATTGCCGACGGACTTGAACCGATTGTCCGCCCCATCGGGTTCAACCATGATATCGCCTTGGCGCTCATTCCGGCGATGGCTGCGCGCGAGGTTGCGGTATCGGCGCTTGCCACAGTCTATGCCATTGACGCCGCGGATGAAGACGCCGCAGCGACCAGCCTTGGTCCAAAGCTTGCGGCGGACTGGTCGCTGGCGACCGCCTTAGCTTTCCTCGCCTGGTTTGTTTTTGCGCCGCAATGCATCTCAACCATTGCCGTGACACGGCGGGAAACCAATGGTTGGAAATGGCCCATCTTCATGGTCAGCTATCTTTTTGCGCTGGCGTATGCGGCTGCGGGTATTACATATTGGACAGCGCGTTCCTTCGGCTTATAGCAGTCCGACAGAAATAATTATTCAAAGGACAGGAACATGGCGGGAAGCGTCAATAAAGTCATCATCGTTGGCAATTTGGGCGCGGATCCTGAAGTCAAATCCTTCCAAAATGGCGGCCGCATTTGCAATTTGCGCATCGCAACGTCGGAAGATTGGAAAGACCGCACCACAGGCGAGAAAAAAGAACGCACCGAATGGCATAGCGTTGTGCTGAATTCGGACGGTCTGGTCGGTGTGGCCGAACGCTTCTTAAAAAAAGGTAGCAAGGTGTATATCGAAGGCCAGTTGCGTACACGCAAATGGCAGGATGCATCGGGCAATGACCGCTACACCACCGAAGTTTCGGTTGGCGGTTTTGATGGCAAGCTGGTGATGCTGGACGGTCCTAAGGGTGGTTCAGGCGGCGGCGATAGCTGGGGTGGCGGCGCGTCGTCTGGTGGCGCATCGGGCGGTAATAATTGGGGTGCAAGCGGCGGCAGCAGCGGCGGATCGTCAGGCGGCTTTGGCGGCGGTGACTTCGACAACGACCTTGATGACGACGTACCGTTTTGATCCACAGCGACGTTTAAAAACCAACATCTATTGAGCAGGGACCATGATTAAAAAAGCCACCTTGGTCCTTGTTCTGCTTGGCGCGATTGTCGCCTATTTCGTTTTTGACCTTGGTCAGATTCTGAGCCTCGAAAACTTCAAGGCCAGCCAAGCGGATATCGTTGCGGCAAAGGACGCCAATCCCCTCCTCTATATATCGGGGTTCTTCCTCCTATATGTCGCGGTGACGGGGCTTTCGATTCCCGGTGCGGCAATCATGACATTGATTGCAGGCGCGTTGTTCGGCGTGCTGATCGGTACAATCATCGTTTCCTTTGCCTCCACCTTGGGGGCAACATTGGCATTTTTGAGTGCGCGCTTTGTTCTGCGCGATTGGGTACAAGGCAAATTTGGCGAACGTCTGCGCGCGATTGATGAAGGCCTAGAAAAGGATGGCGCTTTCTATCTTTTCACGCTGCGCTTGATTCCGGTTTTTCCGTTTTTCGTGATCAATCTTTTAATGGGCCTGACGCGGATAAAAACGCGGACATTTTTCTGGGTTAGCCAGTTGGGCATGTTGCCTGCGACCATTGTGTTTGTGAATGCGGGCACGCAGATGAGCCGTATCGAAAGCACCGCTGGTTTATTGTCGCCAGCCCTCATCGCGTCCTTTGTCGCGCTCGCGCTTTTCCCTTGGGCGGCAAAGGCTATCGTGGCCCTGGTAATGCGCAGCCGTGGCTGAACGCTGGCAAAAACCCAAGCGGTTTGACCGCAATCTTATTGTCATTGGCGCGGGTTCTGCGGGCCTTGTCTCGGCCTATATCGCGGCCATGGTGCAGGCCAAAGTGACCTTGATCGAGGCGCATGAGATGGGCGGCGATTGCCTGAACACCGGATGCGTGCCGTCAAAAGCGCTGATCAAAAGCGCCAAGGTCGCGCATCAGATTGCCGATGCGGCCCGCTTTGGTATTGACGTTGGTGCGCCTGTCATTGACTTCCCAGCAGTCATGCGCCGGGTGCGCGATGTCATCACTGCCATTGAACCCCATGACAGCGTCGAACGTTTTACAGGCCTTGGGGTTGACTGTGTGAAGGGCTATGCCCGCTTCATTGACCCATGGACAGTTGAGATTGATGGCGCACGGCGGTTGACGGCGAAGTCGTTCATCATCGCCACCGGCGCAGCGCCTTTTATTCCGCCGCTGCCTGGCATTGAGCATAGCGGATATTTGACCAGCGAAACGCTCTGGGACGTCATGGCAACCCGGTCCACAGCACCGGCTCGGCTTGTCATCTTGGGTGGCGGGCCAATCGGTTGTGAACTGGCGCAGGCATTTCAGCGGCTGGGGTCGCATGTTACCATCGTCGAAATGGCGGAACGATTGCTGCTAAAGGAAGATGCAGATGCAGCAGCGTTGGTGACGGCATGTTTGGAATCGGAAGGCGTCACGGTCCTTAATAACCATCGCGCGGTGCGGTTTGCAGCGGGTAAGAATTTGGTGGTGACTGGACCGGAGGGCGAAACGACAATCGCATATGATGACATCATCATCGCCGTCGGACGCACACCCCGCGTGGCAGGCTTTGGTTTGGAAGAACTTGGCCTGATCGTCGATGGACAGCTGGAAAACGACGTGTATTTACGCACCAACTTGCCGCATATTCTCTGCGCGGGCGACGTCGCGGGGCGTCAGCAGCTCACCCATGGCGGCAGTCATGAGGCTTGGTATGCCAGTGTGAACGCACTGGCGCGACCTTTTAAAAAATACCGCACCGATTACCGTGTCCTGCCGCGCGTGACCTATACCGCGCCTGAGTTGGCCACGGTGGGGCTGACGCAAGCCGAAGCCGAAGCGCAGGGTCTTTCCTTTGATATAACGCGTTATGATCTGGATGACCTCGACCGCGCTATCGCCGAAAGCGAGGCGCGCGGCTTTGTCAAAATCCTAACCGCAAAGGGCAGCGACCGGATATTGGGTGCAACAATCATTGGCCAGAATGCGGGCGAAATTCTCGCCGAGGTCACATTTGCGATGAAGCATAATATGGGCCTGCGCAAAATCCTTCAGACCATTCACCCTTATCCCACATGGGCCGAGGCAAACAAATATGCCGCGGGGCAATTTGGTCTTGCGCGTAAGCCTGTGGGCTTGCTGAAATGGGCCGAACGCTGGTTCCGCTGGCAGCGTGGTTAGCGGAAGCTTTTTGCCGCGAGGATGCAGCGCTGCACGACCGTTAGCAGGCACAATGCAGCAAAGATAATCGCAAGCGTCGGGAAAAAGCTGGGGAACAGGCAGAACAAAATGAAAAAGGCGATGGTCTCCGCGCCCTCCATCAATCCGGTTGAATAGATAAATGCCTTGGGGCCATGCGTGCTATCTCCAGATGTCTGCCGCGCGGCAATGGCAGCAAAAGCCAGAAAGCTGACCGCGGTCAAAGTGAAGCTAGCGACCAGCAATAACGCGGGTATTTGGTTGATGGCGCTCGTCAAGCCGAATGCGATTGGGATGGAAAGATAAAAAATATAATCGCAAATGGTATCAAGATATCCCCCGAACGCTGTAGGGCCGTTGATACGGGCTACCGCACCATCCAACCCGTCGACGATCCGGTTCAGCAAGATAAAGACCAACGCCGCCGTGAAATTTAATTGGGTGACGGAAAACGCCGCGCCCAATGCAAGCCCCGCGCCGCTGATTGTCACCATATTGGCCGAAAGTGGTGTGTGTGTGATCCATCCCGCCATGCGGATAAGGGCAGGGTCGACCAACCGGCGCAGTGCCACATCAAACATGGCGTGCATCCATCATTTTTTCGCCAACAAGTCCTTAAGGCCCGCCAACGCGCCTGTTGGAACCACTTCGTCCTCGCTTTTGACACCAGCAGCCTTCAGCATTTTCTCTGCCTCCGGACTGCGCGGATAGGGGTTCAGCGCAAGGCCAAGCGATTGGGCCACCGCTTCGCCCAGATCAATGGTCTGGCCATCATGGAACATCGTGTCACAATCATCTGCCTCCAATTCAAGCTCCACTTCACCGCTCACCACAGGTTCGGGGATGAAACGGATATGTATGGCTTCGTCCATTTTGGTAGGAACAGGGACATGCGAGGCAATGCAATATTGCGCAAGGTCCGCGGTGAAGCGACCGGTAGCTACCACGCCTTCGGCATCGTGCGTCAGCGAAATCTCCGCGTTAAGCGAATCTAGCGCAGCCAAATCAAAACGCGCCATCAATCCAGTGCGGGCCACCTCGTCCGCCGAAAGTTGGAGGTTGCGGCTGTGACTGCCCACTTCAGACAGCTTGATGATATGGCTGAACTCATTCGGGGTTACCATTTGGCGTCGCCCTCCACCAAGTTATTTGGTAATAATGCGGCCAGTGCGCGTTCGACATCAAGCAAGCCCTTGCGTGTATGCGCAAGCGCCTCGGCCGATGGCGCGACGCCGCGGTAAAGGTTGCGGACTAAGGCATCGTCAAGGGCGTCGGGGTCACCCATGGCATTTCGCAACGCGCCAAGCCTGCCGCCGACGGCACTCATAATCTGGCCAATATGCTTTCCGACAATCATGTCGCCAATGCCCACTTCGCGCAGCTGTCCGTCCATGTCATCGACAAAAACTTCCGTCAGCCGTGCCATATCAAGCGCATGAGCCTCGCTTTCTTCAAGCCGTAAAAGCACGAGCGACAATATCGTGGCCACCATGTCGAACCTGCCATCAAGGCTGTCGGGTACTTGGCCTTCGATATACCAATGTGGTTCACGCGCCTTGGCCACAATTTGGTTATACAAAGGGACAAGTTTTATTTTGGGATCAGGTTGCCCGTTGCCGAACAGTCGCTTCAATAATGTCATAACAGCCTATTCATCCTTGCTCATCGGGCATTCATCTGGGATTGCATATTGATATTGCGCCTTAAGGATGCAATGGCAAAGGCCCAAGTTTAGTGGATTAGCGGAGAAGTCTATGCGCGCGTCGCAAATTGCCGGTCTTGCAACATTGATTGCCGCATTGACGCTGTCCACGGGATGCACGCGTTTGCGTTCACATCAGGGTTATATTGGGGATCAAACTTTGTTGAGTTCGGTTCAGCCGGGTGTCGACAATAAGGAATCGGTTCAGGCATCGCTCGGCCGCCCAACTTTTGTCGGCCAGTTTGACCAGAATGATTGGTATTATTACTCGCGCGATGCCAAGCAATTGGCGTTTTCGCAGCCAAAAGCCGATAAGCAATTTGTTCTCAAAGTCCGGTTTGACGCGGCAGGCAATGTCGCATCGGTTTCCCAAACGGGCACCGAATTGATTTCGAACATTAGCCCTGAAGGTGATAAAACGCCGACATTGGGCCGCGAGACAAGCTTCTTTGAAGAAATTTTCGGCAATATCGGCGCGGTCGGTGCTGGTGGCGCGCAAGGCGCGACACCAAACAGCCCGAATTAAGTCTTTAGTGGCTTTTGGGCAACGTAAAGACCCACCTTTATTCCGCAACCCCGGCAGCCGCCAAGACCGCGAGCGTGACCAAATCACCTGTGCTTGATGCCATGGTTGCCACTTGCACTTGGCGTTCAATGCCCAGTAGCATCGGGCCAATGACCTGATCCCCGCCCAATTCGCGCAGCAACTTAGCGGACAGGTTCGCTGACTGAAGCCCGGGCATGATCAGAACATTCGCGGGGCCAGATAGGCGACAGAATGGGTAGTTTTTCATCAGCGCTGGGTTCAACGCAACATCCGGCGGCATGTCGCCCTCATATTCGAAATCGGGCCGACGCGCGTCCAAAATGGCCACCGCATCGCGGATATTGTTAAGCCATGTTCCCGCAGGATTGCCAAAGGTTGAAAAGGACAGAAACGCAACGCGCGGGACATGTCCCATGCGACGGGCAACGCCAGCGGTCTTCTCGGCGATATGCGCGAGCTCCTCAGCGCTTGGACGTTCGTTGACGGTGGTATCGGCAATAAACACGGTATGTGTTTTGCCCACCATGACGTGGATACCGAAAGGCACCGCATCTTTTTTCGGGTCAAGTACGCGGCGCAGTTCGCGCAGCGTCTGACCAAAGGTGCGGGTGACACCGGTGATCATGGCATCGGCCTGATCCATTTGTAGCAGTAATGCGCCAAAGATATTGCGGTCACGATTGACCATCCGTTGAATATCGCGACGCAGGTAACCGCGGCGTTGCAAGCGATTATACAGCCGGTCGACCATTTTATCGACGAGCGGGCTGGTGACGCTGTTGTGTATTTCATAATCATCGGGGTTCGCCCCCAATTCAATCAGCTTTTCCGTGACACGGACATCGCGGCCAACAAGAACCGGAATACCATAGCCATCTTGTTTGAACTGAACGGCAGCGCGGACGACCACATCTTCTTCGGCTTCGGCAAAAATGACGCGCTTGGGTTTCGCGCGTGCCGCCTTATAAACTTGGGTTAGCGCGGATGTCGTCGGGTTCTGTCGCGCGCGCAGGCTGGCGCGATAGGCGTTCATATCTGCAATCGGTTTTTGCGCGACGCCCGAATCCATCGCGGCCTTGGCAACAGCGGAGGCGACGATTTCCATCAAACGCGGGTCGAACGGCGACGGGATGATATAATCGCGGCCGAATTTATGCATGAGGCCGCCATAAGCTGCTGCCACTTCTTCGGGCACGGTTTCGCGTGCCAGTTGCGCCAGCGCATGTGCGGCGGCGATTTTCATCGGTTCATTGATCATGGTCGCCCGTACATCCAAGGCGCCGCGGAACAGGAAGGGGAAACACAGGACATTGTTGACCTGATTAGGGAAATCCGACCGGCCCGTAGCGATAATGGCGTCCGGCCGCGCCGCACGCGCCACGGGTGGAGAGATTTCGGGGTCGGGGTTTGCCATCGCAAAAATAATCGGCTGATCCGTCATGGATTTCACCATATCGGCGCTTAACGCATTGGCCGCCGAAAGCCCCAGAAACACATCCGCGCCCACAATTGCTTCTGCGAGCGTGCGGGCCGTGGTTTTTGCGGCATGTGCGGATTTCCACTGATCCATGCCTTCGGTCCGGCCCTGATAAATCACACCGGTCCTGTCGCACATGATGACATTATTGTGCGGCACGCCCATGCCCTTGATCAGCTCTGTGCAGGCAATCGCCGCGGCGCCGGCACCGTTGCAGACTATCTTAATATCTTTAAGCGACTTTCCGGTCAGCTCACACGCATTGATCAAACCCGCGGCGGCAATGATCGCCGTGCCATGTTGATCGTCATGAAAGACGGGGATGTTCATCCGCTCTTTCAATGTTTGTTCAATGATGAAGCAATCGGGCGCGGCAATATCTTCCAAATTGATGCCGCCAAAGGTAGGCTCGAGCAATTCAACCGCGTCAATGAAACGCTGCGCATCTTGGGTATTCACTTCGATGTCGATGGAATCGACGTCGGCGAAGCGTTTGAATAAGACTGCCTTGCCCTCCATCACAGGCTTTGACGCCAAAGCACCTAAATTCCCCATGCCTAGAATCGCGGTGCCGTTGGAGATGACTGCCACCAAATTGCCTTTGGCGGTGTAATCATAGGCTGTGGCGGGATCGTCATAAATGGCCTGCACCGGCACAGCGACGCCGGGTGAGTAGGCAAGGCTTAAGTCGCGCTGGGTCGCCATGGGCTTGGTCGCCACGATCTCGATTTTACCGGGGCGCCCCTGCGCATGGAAATCCAATGCTTCTTGTGGGGTAATTTGGACGTCGCTATCGTTCATTCTTGGGCCTGACTATTTATAATCAATTTATCAGCCCTAACGCGCTGCTAACCTGAGGGCAAGCATTGCCCCGCCCGCCAGCCTTCGCTAACATATTGTTTATGGCGGGAGACAGCACACCGACACCGATGATGGTGCAATATATGGGCCTCAAGGCCAAAGCGGGTGATTGTCTGCTGTTTTATCGCATGGGCGATTTCTTTGAATTATTCTTTGACGATGCACGCGCGGCGGCAGCGACGCTGGATATCGCGTTAACCTCGCGCGGTGAACATGATGGCAAGCCAATCCCCATGTGCGGCGTTCCGGTTCATGCAGCCGAAGGTTATTTGGCACGGTTAATCAAGGCGGGGCATCGCGTTGCGATTGCCGAGCAAACGGAAAGCCCTGAAGCGGCCAAGGCGCGCGGAGGAAAGACGTTGGTCACACGCGATATTGTGCGTTTTGTGACCGCAGGGACGCTAACCGAGGATAGTCTGCTCGATAGCTGGGCATCCAACATGTTGGTGGCTGTTTCGCAGGTCGGCGAGATTTTTGGGATAGCGGCCGCGGACATATCGACGGGCTATTTTGAACTGGTGACGGTGACGGGCAGTGCGCTTGAGGCAGAATTAGCGCGGCTTTCCGCCAGCGAATTGGTCGTGCCCGACGGCTTTGCAGAACTACCGGGTGCCATCATGCGGCCGCGGCAAGATTTTGACAGCGTTGTTGGTGGCGATATGTTGCGGCAGCATTTTGCGCTCAACACGCTCGATAGCATTGGTCCTGTCACCCGTGCGGAGCAGGCGGCGGCTGGCGGTTTGATTTCCTATCTCGCACATGCCGGACAGGGCAAAATGCCCTTTCTAAAGCTTCCCGTCCGCCGTGAGGTGCATGAACATCTTTTGATTGATCAGGCAACACGGGACAGTCTGGAGATTAACAGCGCCAGTAAAGGTGGTCGCGCGGGGTCTTTGCTCGCCGAGGTTGATCGGACGATTACGGGCGCCGGTGCGCGGCAATTGGCCTCTGATCTTGCCGCGCCCTTGATGGACAAGGTGAAGATAGAAGCGCGCCTGTCACTGGTGCAATGGTTTCATGACGCGCCATTAACGCGTGATGCGGTCCGCGCGGCATTGCGGCAATTGCCGGATATTGCACGCGCACTTGGTCGCGTTGTGGCGGGGCGGGGCAGCCCGCGCGACTTGGGACAGATACGCGACGGGTTGGATGCAGCGCGGGCATTGCGTGAGCGCTTGGGTGCAATGGCCGACCGGCCAGAACTGCTGGATCAGCTTTTGCCTGCATTGGATGGCCATGGCCATATGGTGGATCTGCTGACGCGTGCTTTGGTCTCGTTGCCGCCTACCGACACTACGCAAGGCGGCTATATCGCCGAAGGCTATGATGCCGCTTTGGACGTGCTGCGGGTCGCGGGCCGCGATGGTCGTCAAGCGATTGCACAGTTGGAAGCGCGGTATCGCGATGCGACGGGCATATCCGCGCTTAAAATACGGCACAACGCCGTTCTGGGCTATTTTGTCGAGGTGCCCGCCAAGCATGGCGATGCGCTGATGGCCCCCGGCACAGGCTTCACCCATCGGCAAACGATGGCAGGGGCGGTGCGGTTCAATTCGCCGGAACTGCATGAAGAAGCGGTCCGCATCACGCAGGCCGGCGGCCATGCGCTGGCGGCTGAGGCGGCGCATTTGGAAGAGTTGATTGCGCTGATTTTATCTCGCCGCGATGCCATCGCCCTCAGCGCGGACGCCCTGGCGCGCATTGATGTTGCGGCGGGGCTCGCCGAACGCGCGGCGGAGAGCAATTGGTGCCACCCAGTTTTTGTGGCGCATCCTTGCCTTGAGATACAAGGTGGGCGTCATCCTGTGGTCGAAAGCGCGTTGGCAAAGTCAGGCGACCGGTTCATCGCCAACGACTGCACTTTGTCGCCTGAAAAACGATTATGGCTCGTCAGCGGTCCAAATATGGGCGGTAAATCAACCTTTTTGCGGCAGAATGCGTTGATCATTTTGCTGGCGCAGGCGGGCAGTTATGTACCTGCCACCTCAGCGCGGCTGGGCCTTGTCGACCGATTGTTCAGCCGCGTTGGCGCATCGGACAATTTGGCGCGCGGCCGGTCAACCTTCATGGTCGAGATGGTCGAAACCGCCGCCATTCTTGCGCAAGCGACCGAGCGCAGCTTTGTCATATTGGACGAGGTTGGGCGCGGTACATCGACCTATGACGGCCTTGCCATTGCCTGGGCAGTGGTCGAGGGAATTCACGAAACCAACCGCTGCCGCTGTCTGTTTGCAACGCATTATCATGAACTGACGCGCTTGGCGGATAGCTTGGACGCGCTGTCGCTGCATCATGTTCGCGCGAAAGAGTATAAAGGCGATCTGGTGCTGTTGCATGAGCTTGCCGATGGCCCCGCCGACCGCAGCTATGGCATTGCGGTGGCAAAGCTTGCGGGCCTTCCGCCACAGGTTGTGGCGCGCGCGAGTGCTGTGCTTGCCAAGCTCGAAAAAGGCCGTGCAGAAACCGGCGGCCTTGCCGCAGGGCTGGGCGACTTGCCTTTGTTCAGCGCTGCAATCGACGCGGCTGAGGCGAAGGTAGATGCCGTGCGTGAGAAGCTGACCGATCTCGACATCGATGCGCTGAGCCCACGCGCAGCACTTGACCTCTTATATGAACTCAAGCGCGCGGCTGGCGAAAGCTGATTAGGTCAGCGACAGAAACAGCCCCGCCAGTGCGGCACTCATCAGGTTCGATAGCGACCCTGCGGCAAGCGCTTTCACACCCAGCTTTGCAATCATGGGACGTTGATTGGGGGCAAGGCTTCCGGTGACGGCCATCTGGATTGCGATGGAGCTGAAATTGGCAAATCCGCACAGGGCGAAAGTGACGATTCCGACGGTCGGCGCGGACAGGTCCTTCAATGCACCCAGATCGATAAAGGCAACAAATTCATTCAAGACGACTTTGGTGCCAAATAATCCGCCTGCCTGAATGGCCTCATGCCATGGCACGCCAAGCAGGAACATGATTGGCGCAAAGACATAGCCGACAATTTGCTGAAAACTCAATTCGGGCAGGCCGAACCAGCCTCCGATGCCGCTTAATATGCCGTTTGCTAAGGCTACCAAGGCAACAAAGGCAAGAACCATGGCACCTACCGCGACGGCCAGCTTGACGCCGGTTTGCGCACCTTGGGCCGCCGCCATGATGATGTTGGCAGGTTTTTCTTCGCCGTCATCATGCGTCATTTCGGGTTCATCATTGGGATGCGGGTTGGCCAATGCCGGGTCACCCTCAGCCAACGCAGCTGGCGGGACATCGGGCATCATGATTTTGGCCATCAATATGCCGCCTGGGGCAGACATGAAGGCGGCTGCGAGCAGATAATCAATACGGATACCCATCGAGGCATAAGCGGCAAGAATTGTGCCAGCAACGCCCGCCATGCCAACGGTCATAACGCAGAATAATTGTTCCGGTCTCAATCCGGCGAGATAGGGCCGGATAACCAATGGCGATTCCGACTGCCCAACGAAAATATTGGCGGCGGCGCAGAGGCTTTCGACTTTAGAGATACCGGTAATTTTTTGTAACCCGCCACCAATCCAGCGGATCATATATTGCATGATGCCGAGATAATAGAGGATCGAAATCAACGATGCAAAAAAGATGATGACGGGCAAGGCGAGAATAGCAAAACTGTTACCGCCGATTTCGGGAGAGGCCAGCGGACCAAAAATGAACTGCGTGCCCTTAGCCGAATAGCCAAGCAAATTGGAAACGCCAGTGGAGGCCGCATTCAGCGCAACCTTGCCCCATGATGTGTACAATACCAAAGCCGCAAGACTAGCCTGCAGGGCAAAAGCCGCACCGACCACACGGAACTTGATCGCGCGACGGTTGGACGACAGCAAAACCGCTATCGCCAAAATGACAATCATGCCCGCGATGCTCAATAAAATCTGCATGTATAGCTTCCCCGAACACCGCCACCCTAAATCTCGTTTCAGGACCTTATTCTGACACCACTAAGAATTAAGGCGCTGAAAAATGTTCAACGTGACGGCATTTTATGTTTTCTCGAGCAACCTAGCGTCATCGTTAGTCTTGCGCCAATAAAATTAGACGCTAGTCAGTTTTGAATGACTGTTCAGACCACATTACGCGCGACCGAGGGGGGCATCCCTAAATCGCTTTTCATGTTTTCAATCATTTACGGCGGCATGGTGTGCATTGCTGGCGTGCTTGGAAATAAACAAGTTTCTTTAGGGCCGTTGGCGGTAGAAGCGGGCATCTTTCCGTTTCTTTTGTTGGTCATCCTTTCGAGCGCAGTGGCGGCCTTGCACGGAAAGATTATCGCGGACCGATTGGTCAAATATGGCTTCATTCCGTTGATCGCGTCGATATTGCTCGCGTTGCTGGTGCTTTCATTGCCCCCGTCACCGAAGATGGACGTTAAATTTCTCGATGCGTTCAACACCATGATGGGTCAGACGCCGCGCATCTGGGTCGCAGGCATCGTCGCTTATGGCGTGTCGCAAATGCTCAACGTGTATCTGTTCGATCGCTTGAAAAGCGCCGTAGGCAAATATGTCGCATTGCGCGGCGCCATTGCTGCCGTGTTGTCGCAGATTATTGATACCTTGTTGTTCGTAAGCATTGCCTTTTATGGCGTGTTTCCGATCACGGACCTGCTGCTCGGCCAAATGTTGGCCAAGGTTTTGCTGAGCATTATCATGGTGCCATTGCTCATCACTTTCTTTGTCAGCTACGGCCATAAGCTTGATGGTACGGACCCCAAGGCAGTTAGTGCCCATGACAATTGATCCCGCCAATTTGGCAAAAGCCGAAACGCTAACCGAGGCGCTCCCTTACCTGCAGCGTTATGCGGGCAAAACCTTTGTCGTCAAATATGGCGGACATGCAATGGGTGATGCCAGCCTGGCGCGCGACTTTGCGGACGATGTGGTGTTGTTAAAGGCTGTCGGTATCAACCCCGTTGTCGTGCATGGCGGCGGACCGCAAATTGGCGCCATGCTTAAGAAATTGGGTGTCGAAAGCGAATTTGTTGACGGCCTTCGTGTCACCGATGCTGAAACCGCGAAGATTGCGGAGATGGTTCTGTCGGGGGCGATTAACAAGGAGCTGGTTGGCTGGATTAATGCAGCTGGCGGTAAGGCGCTTGGCATATCGGGCAAGGATGGCGGGTTCGTCACCGCCACCAAAGTGCAGCGCACGCAAAAAGACCCGGACAGTCATATCGAACGCAATATAGATCTTGGTTTTGTTGGCGAACCGACCACTGTTGATCGCAGCATCATTGATACGATCAGCGCCGCTGGCATGATTCCGGTCATCGCGCCGATTGGCGTTGGTGCTGATGGACATACTTATAACATCAACGCCGACACTATGGCGGGTGCAGTCGCAAGTGCGCTAGGTGCGTCGCGGCTATTCCTTTTGACCGATGTTGCGGGCGTTTTAAGCAAATCGGGTGAGCTACTGACCGATCTTGATCCTGCTGCGATAGCCGAACTGCAAAATGACGGCACCATTAGCGGCGGCATGATCCCCAAAATTCAGACATGCGTCGATGCGGTTGAATCCGGCGTCGATGCAGCGGTTATCTTGGACGGCCGGACCAGCCATGCCATGCTGATCGAAATGTTTACGGTTAAGGGTGCAGGAACCCTGATTCACAAGTAAATAGCGGCGCGCACTGTTATAGGTAGTTGATACAGCGCGCTGCCTCGGCTAATCGCTCCGTCACATCCTTCCGGAGAATTATATGCTTCTCGCGCTTATTTCCATAATTGGATATTTGATGACGATATTGTCCACCGTCGTCATTGTTCAGTTTATCCTGAGCTTGCTGATTTCGTTTAACGTCGTCAGCCTGTCGAACAACATTGTTGCCGCCATCTGGCAGGCGCTTTCGGTCATATTGGACCCCTTTTTAAAGCCTATCCGCAAGATTATGCCGGATACAGGAATGATCGACTTCTCACCGATGGTGTTGTTGATTGGTCTGCGCATCTTGCAAATGCTGTTGGTGGGTGTGGCCAATGATATTTCTGCGGCGGGCATGTGAGCAACGCATTTATCATTGATGGCAAGGCATTTGCCGCCCAATTGCGCCAGCGCGTTGCGGTTGCCGTTGAAAGCTTTGTCGCATTAACGGCGCGTAAGCCAGGCCTTGCCGTTGTCCTCGTGGGTGAGGATCCGGCCAGCCAAGTCTATGTGGGCTCCAAGAAGAAGGCGACGATTGAAGCAGGTATGAACAGCTTCGAACATCGCTTGCCGGCGTCGGTTTCGCAAGATGAGCTTATCGCGCTTGTTGAAACGCTCAACGCGGATGCCGCCGTTGATGGTATATTGGTGCAATTGCCTTTGCCGCCGCATATGGATGATAAAGCCGTGATCGCCGCGATTGATCCGGGCAAGGATGTCGATGGCTTTCATGTCGTCAATGCGGGGCGGCTGGCGGTGGGTGAAGAGGCGTTTGTCCCCTGTACCCCGCTTGGCTGCTTGATGCTGTTGAAGGATCATATGGGTGATTTGTCGGGCAAAAATGCCGTGGTCATCGGACGGTCCAACATTGTCGGTAAGCCGATGGCGCAATTGCTGTTGGCCGAAAATTGCACCGTGACCATCGCGCATAGCCGCACGCAGGATTTGCCCGATGTCGTGCGCCGTGCAGACATTGTTGTGGCTGCTGTTGGCCGCGCAGAGATGGTGACCGGCGATTATTTGAAACCCGGCGCCGTGGTGATTGATGTTGGCATTAATCGCTTGGAGCCCGAGGTAGGGCAAAGCAAAGGCCGCTTGGTCGGCGACGTTGCCTTTGACGACGCGTTACGTCATGCTGGCGCTATAACCCCCGTACCGGGCGGGGTTGGGCCTATGACCATCGCGTGCCTGTTGCGGAATACTTTGGTGGCCGCGCACCGCCGCGCAGGAGTTGCCGCACCAGAAGGAATTTAACGCGATGAAAGCATTTACTGTCCTTCTGGCTGCAGCTGCGCTTTCGGCTTGTGCGGCCTCGCCAAGCCGCGAATTCTATGAATTCCAACCCAAAATTGCCAACCCAAGCGCGATCATTGCGGCAGATATTGGCTTTAATCAGCTTGCCCAACAAAAGGGGCAATGGACCGCCTTTCGCGAAAAGGCTGGCAAGGATGCCGTGCTTTTTGCACCGCAACCTACGCTGGCGATGGAATGGCTGAAGGGCCAAACAGACCCCGCCGCATCGCTAAAGTGGCGACCCCATAAGGCGTTTATGTCCTGCGATGGCAAAACAGGCGTGACGACCGGCGCGTGGGAGAGATCGGATGGCGTCGTCGGCTATTTCACCACCGTCTGGCAATATGTAGAGAAAAATGCCCGCGGCGATGGTGAATGGAAATGGGTGCTGCACCATAAAGACACGCTGAGCACGCCGCGTGCGCCGAAGGAGATGATTGAAACAAAGGTGGCCAGTTGCAAAGGCCTCGCGTCTGCAAAAATTACTGCCCCGTCGCGGGACGCAATGATGAAAACGGGCTACGCCGGCGATCAATCCTTGCGTTACACATATATCGTTCAAGCCAATGGTGCGCGGACGGTCGAGGTTACATTGTGGAACGGCGTAACAACCGAGACCGTCATCATGGATGAGGTTGCGTCGCAATGATGATTGAACTGTTTCTTTCGGCCTTCATCACTTTTTTCGTGGTGATCGACCCGCCGGGTTGTGCACCGATTTACGCAAGCCTGACCAAGGGCGCTAATGCGGCGCAGCGCCGCAATATGGCGTGGCGTGCCGTCATCGTCGCATCGGGCATATTGCTGGTCTTTGCATTATTCGGCGAACAATTGCTTGGCGCACTGCATATCGAATTGAACAGCTTCCGGATTGCAGGCGGCATCATGCTGTTCCTGATCGCCATCGAAATGGTTTTTGAAAAGCGTACCGAACGGCGCGAGGAGCGTGCGCAGAAAATCATCGACACCCCCGAAATCGAGGACGTTTCTGTCTTTCCCATGGCGATGCCGATGATCGCAGGGCCAGGGTCGATTGCTTCGGTCATGCTGCTCATGTCGCAAAATACTGGCATTGACCGCGCTAGTATCATTTTGGCGGCACTGGCAACGGTGCTTGTGTTGACCTTATTGGCGCTGCTCGCCGCTGGCCCCATCATGCGCGTTCTGGGTGCCAATGCCGAAGCCGTGATCACGCGGCTCTTGGGTGTTTTGCTCGCCGCATTGGCCGCGCAATTTGTCATCGACGGCCTGCGGGCGAGTTTTCTGGGCTGATTATTGTAGCGTTACGCGGTCGTCGGAACTGTTATGACGCCCGAAAAACTGCATCAATTGCACAATAGTGTCCGCGCGGTCTGATAACCCGCGCGCTTCCAGCAAGGCTTGCTTTGCGGCAAAATCAAATGGCGCAATTTGGGCAATGGCGTTGACTAGAGAATAATCGTCCAGCTGCGACACCGCTGCCCAATCGACGCTATACCCTTGTGATTCGGCAAAACGGCGTGATTCGATTTCCATCGAGGCGCGTTCGGCGAGCGAGAGGGTCTCACCTATTTCATCCTCATCCCATAATTCAGCCTCAACTTGCCGAAAGCTTGTGGTGACATCCAACTCTTTGATGACCGAAAAGCGCTGCACGCCCTCTAGGATGATATTGTACCGTCCATCGTCCATGGCTTCCACATCCTGGATCCGCGCGAGACAGCCTACACGGAACAAAGGCGGCTGGTTCCCCTGCCCATTGGGTTGAATCATCCCAATCTTGCGGTCACGGGCGAGCGAATCGCTCACCAAATCGCGATAGCGCGGCTCAAAAATATGCAGCGGCAGCTGCATACTTGGAAAAATGATCGCGCCAGTCAGCGGGAAAATCGAAATCCGTTGTGTGGTCATCCGAACAGGATCGCTGACAGTTTCCGGCGTGTCGCTGCTACCCATGGGTCTTCCAATCCAATTAATGCAAATATTTCAAGAAGCCGCGCCTTGGCAGCGCCGTCATTCCATTCGCGGTCTGCCGCGATGATATGCAACAACGCCTCCGCAGACCCGTCACGGTCGCCTGCCGCCATCAAGGCATTGGCAAGTTCCAGGCGCAAGGCATGATCATCTGGCGACGCCGCAACGGCGGCCTGCAACCGCGCCAATTCTTCTGGCGGAACGGCCGCGGCTGCTATGCTCAACACCGATCCTGCCTTTTCCAACGCTGGGTCGGCACGCAGTTCGTTGCTGAGGCTATCAAAAACAGCTTGCGCTTCATCCTGACGTCCCAATGCGGTCAATGCCCGGATCAACCCCGACAAAGCGGCAGGATGTTCCGGCAATGCTGAAAGCACCTCGGCAAACAGAGCGTACGCTTGCTCTGCGCTATCTTGCGCCAAAAGCATCTCGGCCTCTTCTACAAGCGGTGCCAATAGCGTGGCGGGATCTTCGGCGGCTTCTCCAGCTTTAATCGGGAGTTTCTCGAGTAACTGGTCAAGCATTTGCCGCAATTGCGGCTCCGTGCGTGCCGGCGTCATGTCCGCAACCGGCTGCCCTTGAAATATGGCATAAACCGTTGGAATGGACCGCACCTGAAATTGGGAAGCAATAAACTTATTCTCGTCCACATTGACCTTTGCCAGTACCACGCCGCGATCAGCATATTCGGCCGCAACTTTTTCCAATATGGGCGTCAATTGCTTGCACGGTCCGCACCATTCTGCCCAGAAATCGAGTATTACCAACCGCTCCATCGACGGCGCGACAACGTCGGTTCGGAATTGCTCAACGGCTTTTTGTTCGTCGGTGGTCAGGCCCATCGTCGCCAAGGTCATTCTCCATTCGTCAGGATTCGTTTCACCCCTATGTGGGCAAAGCAATGGCTTTCACAAGACAGGCTTTACCCTGTTTTCGTAAAAAGGCGGCATTTGGGGCTTGCGGGGGAATATACCCCATGCTAACGGCGCGCCTCACCCGTCAGGATTTCAATGCCTGACCGCCAGAGCGGGCGTAGCTCAGGGGTAGAGCACAACCTTGCCAAGGTTGGGGTCGAGGGTTCGAATCCCTTCGCCCGCTCCAGTTTTCCTAGGAAAATCAAGGACTTACAAAATAGTCCTTTTCGAGATTCCCCCAAAAAACCTATAAACGGATCATAAACGGATTTAGTCGTTTTTGAGGGACGTTGATGGACTCTGCTGGAACACCGCCAAAAACTGGGAATCGGGCGACGCCATCGGTTCTGGAGAGCAAGACGTTCAAGGACGGTGCGATCTATCTTTACCGCCGAGCAGAATACAAAAAACCGACGTGGTATATCCGCCTCAAGATTCCGGGAGCAAAGGGATACGTGTGGAAATCGTCCGGTAGCACGGACGAGTATGCCGCCTACAAGGTTGCTGAAGACCTTTATAACCAATCGCTCGTTAAGGTGCTAAGTGGCGCTAAACTGAACTCTAAGCGAATATCGGACGCTCTGAATGCTTATATCGCGCAACATCAGCGGGAACAGCAGCGCCTATCGATTCATTACAAGATCCTATTTGCCAAGCGTCTAATCCCAATATTCAAATCGCGAACCTTCGACGAACTGGACACGGCGCTGGTGAGCGAGGTTCTGGATAAACTGGATCAGAATTCCAAACGCAAAGCGCTGTCTCCAAATACGATCAAGCGTTTGCTCGCTGACCTACGCCATTTTCTGAACTGGGCGATTGAGCAGGGT